>Ga0233435_1001976_pt1 | contig 18356 bp, 18 predicted proteins | sample SI_122_August201_3_FD_182735 | JGI IMG/M metagenome (GOLD analysis project Ga0233435, IMG submission 182735) | Seawater microbial communities from Saanich Inlet, British Columbia, Canada - SI_122_August2016_135_MG | ecosystem: Environmental > Aquatic > Marine > Inlet | place: Canada: British... | reverse complement strand
CCGGTCATGATATGCGCTATGCGATTGATGCCAGTAAAATAGAGAGTGAGTTGGGGTGGAGGCCACAAGAGAGCTTTGAAAGTGGTATCAAGAAAACTATCCAGTGGTATCTGTAAGAAGGTACAGGAATTTCTTAAAAAGAAAGAACAACAAGACAATATCATGATGGCATTTTTGCCTCCATACTCCCCAGAGTTGAATCCAGATGAGCAAGTTTGGAATTATGCCAAAAGAGAAGTAGGTAAGAAGACAATTCGTAGCAAGGATGAAATGGAGAAAACTATTCTCTCAGTAATGAGCACAATTAAGAAAAGCGCTAAATTGATTAGGAGCTTTTTTCCGTATGCCTGACACGAAATATGCGTCTTTCGATTTCGGAAAATCATGAATCAACTTATGCAAGGATTAATAGAAGGCGTATTGGTTGATTATGACCGGGCTTATGGGATCAAATCAATTAATCTGATATATTTTAATACTGCTGGGGCTGATCCAGAGGGACAGTTGGGGGAGCGACATAATCCAGAAACCCATCTGATTCCATTGGTGTTACAGGCAGCTTCTCAGGAACGACCAAATATCTCCGTATTTGGTAGGGACTACGATACACCTGACGGAACATGTATTCTGGACTATATCCATATTGTAGACTTATGTGAAGCACACTGGCTTGCTCTGAAACTGTTAATGGATGGTGGTGATAGCAATGCTTATAATTTGGGGAATGGGAATGGTTTCTCTGTACAAGAAGTCCTAGATACAGCAACTCAAGTGACAGGGAGGGATATACCAGTGGTAGATTCTCCTCGCCGTGAAGGTGATCCTGCTCGTTTAGTAGCAGACTCAAGAGAGGCGCGTAAAGGATTGGGGTGGAGGCCAAGATATGCTGATTTAGGAACTATTATTGAGCATGCTTGGAAGTGGGAATTATCATACAAGGGAGTTCGTTAAGTTGGTTTTAAACCTCTGAGGGTCATATTCCCCGCTGCTTGCAGCGCATAGACAAATGGTTACCAGAAAATCGTAAGTTTTCGTGTAACTCGGATCAATACCCCGCTTTCGCAGAGTGAAAGTCGAGCATAGCGAGATAGCTTGCTGCGGGGATGTTTATTAATCAGGAGAACATCTATAGTGAACGGCACACCCTGGTGGTTAAAGATAGCGGCAAAAATATTTCTTTCTCGTTTGCCGGTTGGCTATAAGTTTTGGAATCGCTTGAGGCTGTTTAGGCATGGTAATATGGATAATTCATGGTTAGCGGCTAATAAATTTATCCTACACCTAGATCGAGCGTATCCTGATAATCGACCAGACCATTTTACATGCCTAGAATTAGGGCCGGGTGATTCGCTAGTAACGGGTATACTTGCTAATGCACTAGGTGCATCGGAGGTCTATTTGGTTGATGTGGGCAGTTATGCGACTGAGGAACTGAGCTACTACCGTTCTTTTTGCCAAGAATTAAAAAAAAGAGATTTTAAAGTGCCTGATTTAAGTGGAGTGAACTCTTTCTTAGAGCTTCAGAAACAGTGCAGAATTAAATATAAAGTCAATGGTCTTGATGACCTTCGTAGGATTCCATCTAACAGTATCGATTTAATATGGTCCCATTCGATGCTTGAGCATGTTAGAAAGAGGGAGTTTCCTGCGTTAGTGTCAGAGCTGAGACGTATTATTTCAGATAAAGGGATTGTGACACATAATGCTGATCTGAAGGATCATCTCGGTGGGGCTCTTAACAACCTCCGCTTCTCAGAATCTATCTGGGAGAGTGATTTTATGGCGAAATCGGGCTTTTATACCAATCGTCTGCAGCATAGAGATATTCTCGAATATTTTATTAATGCTGGTTTTGAAGTGATTACAGATGAGGTGGGGAGATGGCCAATGCTGCCGACGCCTTGGGTTCATATTGATAAACAGTTTAAAGCGGTCCCTGAGGAGGAGATCTCTATTCGTTCTTTCCATATTACGTTGCGGCCATCAGTGCAACAGACTGATTCTCAGTGAATACCTTTTTATACGATTCTCCCATGGTGACTATAGGTATCACTTGTTATAACGCAGAAGAAACCATCGAACGTGCTATTAGGTCAGCTTTAGAGCAGACATGGAAGAATTCTGAGGTGCTAGTGGTTGATGATGCCTCAACGGATCACTCTGTTTCTGTTGTTCAGGCACAAATTAGAGAAGATATTCGTTTCAGAGTTCTGACGACTGAAGAAAATAGAGGGGTTGCCGCAGCCAGAAACCGAATTGTGTCCGAAGCTGAGGGGGAGTTCATCGCTTTTTTTGATGATGATGATATTAGTGATCCGCTCAGAATTGAGAAACAGTTAGAGAGAATCATTGCTTGCGAGTTGGAGCTTGGGACAAAGACAGTTATCTGTCATACGGCACGTTTGCAGGTTTTTCCAGGTGGAGAGCAATACTATGCACCAACTATTGGTACAGGAGAAATCAACGCTTTGCCATTTGGTGTTGCAGTGGCTGATCAGATGTTGATTGGACGCCCATTGCCTGAACCCGTTGCTGCATGTCCAACTTGTTCACAGATGGCGCGTAGAGCAGTCTATCTGAAACAAGGGGGCTTCAATGAGAGCCTTAGGCGTAGTGAGGATACCGATTTTAATGTTCGTTTTGCGCTATCAGGTGGGTATTTTGCTGGAATTTCAGAGCCACTTGTGACTCAGACAATGACGTTTACCTCAGAAAAGAGAGTAGAGGAAGAGCGCTATTTTGCTCATCAGTGGCTGAAAAATCACCAACCTTACCTAGATAAGATAGGCTGGTACCGCCATGCGATAGAGTGGTTGGATATCAAATTTGATTATCTTAGTGGGCACCGGAAACGATTTATTTTGAGGTCGCTATTGCTCTTTTTTAAGTTTCCTGTTCATACAGTAAAGCGTCTCATATGGGCTTGGCCGAACCGGGAACACTCTCGTAAAGTATCAGACTGGCATGGCGAACATTATGGCTCACCTTGAACCACTGGTTACAGTAGGGGTTACCTGTTATAACGCAGAAGAAACGATTGAAAGAGCAGTAAATAGTGCGCTTACCCAGAAGTGGCAGAATTTAGAGGTGTTAGTGGTAGATGATGCTTCTAGTGACCTATCACGTTCCATTCTAGAGCATCTTTCTGAGGGAGATAGAAGGTTAAGACTGATTCACCACAAGAACAATGTTGGGGCTGCAGCCGCGCGCAATACTCTTATTAATGAAGCCACAGGTGAATTTTTGGTCTTCTTCGATGATGATGATGTGAGCGATCCAGAGAGAATAGCATTACAGCAGGCACGAATCGAAAGGTATGAAAAAGAGACTGGTGAGAGAATAGTGGCCTGTTATGCCTCTGGAAAAAGATGCTATCCCAATGGATACACCATAGACCTGGATGCGATTGGTTCAAAAGGAAATACACTTACTGGCGAGATTGTTACAAACTACATTCTATTTAATGGGCGTAAGAATGGATACTTCTACGGTTCTGGTACACCTACATGTTCGTTAATGGCAAGGCGAGAGGTTTTTCTCTCTATTGGGGGGTTTGACCCCAATTTTAGGCGGGTTGAGGATATGGACTTTGCGATCAGGCTGTCGCTAATAGGGGGGCATTTTATAGGTTGCCCAGAGAGCCTATTTACGCAATATTCCACTATTAGCGTAGATAAAAGTCCAGAGGCTAATTTTAAGTCTGAGAGCAAATTGCTTGAGAAATATCGTCACTATTTGGAGCAGCGTAATCGCTATCATTATGCAAAAAACTGGTTTTTAGTTCGTTACCACCATTTCAGGGGAGCACATTTTCAAATGCTTATGGCGCTCTTTTCCGCATGGGTTCGCCACCCTATATTAGTTTCTCGCCACTTTATCTCTTCAGCACCACGCAGATTAATACATGAGCTCAAAATGTCTAAATTATTAGGAAAGATATCATGAGGCTGCTCTTTTCAGGCAGAAAATTTGATGGTGTGGCAGGTGGTGTTGAGCGCATGATCGTACTGCTTATGAATGCCATGTGTGACCGAGGGCATGAGGTTACTCTGTTGACCTGGGATAAAATGGGGGCAAAAACCTACTATCCATTGGATAGTAGGGTACGTTGGCACCCACTTGATATGGGGGATGCGATGGTCAAGGCCGGTTGGATGATGCGCTTGAAACGTATGTGGAAAATTCGCAAGCTCATAAAGACGGATAGCCCCGATGTGGTGATTGCCTTTCAGAATGGACCATTTGTCACCATAGCACTCTCAATCCTCGGGCTGGGAATCCCAATAGTCGCCGCTGTACGTAATGCACCGACCCGATTTGAACATACCTCTTCGGGTAAATATCGTGAGCTAATTTTTAACAGTTATCGACTAGCAGCACGAATCACAGTTCAGATGGATAACTATCGGGACTTCTATCCCAATTACTTGAAAAATCGAATTCGACATATCCCAAACCCTGTGGTTAAGTCTGAGGCATTAGCATCGCCCGCAGGTAACCCTAGCTCTTCTGAACGAATTTTGCTGAACCTCGGGCGTCTCTCTTATCAGAAAAATCAGGCAACACTGTTGAAATCCTTTGCTAGGATTGCAGCGGATTTCCCCTGCTGGCGCTTGCGTCTGGTTGGTGAAGGAGAAGAGAGAGGGAGATTGGAAGGTCTCTGTCGGCAGCTTGAACTGGAAGGCCGAGTAGAGTTTGCGGGTGCAAAGAGTGATATTGGTGGAGAGTATAGCGCTGCTCATCTGTTCTGCTTCCCTTCACTATGGGAAGGTTTTCCTAATGCATTGGCAGAGGCGATGGCACATGGTTTGCCTGTGATTGGATATAAAGCATGCGCAGGGACCAATGAGTTGATTCAACACAATATCAATGGTTTATTGGTAGAAGGCCATTTTGGGGAAGAGCCACTTTGTGAGGCATTGGCAGAGCTGATGCGGAGTGATCTTCAGCGAGAGACAATGGGAAAGCGGGCACAAGAAGTCGTGGACCAATACACGCCGGATATGGTCTTTTCGAGCTGGGAGTTGTTGTTTGAGGAAGTGGTGGCCTAACCGGAGCTTGGACAGATGTGTGGCATAAGTGGGTTTTTTAATTCTCGGAGCAGTCTATCCAAGTCAGAGATGGAGTCTCGGATCAGCTCAATGAGTATGACTCTCTCTCATAGAGGTCCGGATGATTATGGAATCTGGGTTGATCAGACCGTTGGTGTTGCCCTAGGACATCAACGACTCTCAATTGTTGATCTTTCTGCTGCAGGACATCAACCAATGAGTTCTCGTGATGGGCGGTATGTCATTGTCTATAACGGAGAGATTTATAATGCTCAGGAGTTGAAAAATGACCTAGTGTCTGACGGTTACGGAAGCTTTAAGGGGCACTCAGATACAGAGATTTTAGTTGAGTGTTGTGCAGTCTGGGGAGTAAGGAAAACGGTCAAGCGTCTGATTGGAATGTTCTCCTTTGCTCTGTGGGATCAGTCTGAACAGCAATTAACTCTGGTTCGAGATCGCATGGGCATTAAACCTCTATACTGGGGGAGGTTTGGCTCTTTGATCCTGTTTGGTTCAGAACTCAAGGCATTGCGGAAACATCCAGGGTGGAACCCTCAAGTTAATCCTGAGGCGCTGAGTAATTACTGTCGGTATGGTTATGTGCCAGCACCACTCTCGATTTATCAAGGGGTTTATAAGCTGAAGCCTGGAACTATTTTAGAATGCTCTCGGGATAATACATTACGTGAAGAGGCCTACTGGTCTTTGCACGAAACTGTCCAGAAAGGCTGTAGTGATCCGTTACAACTTTCTGATGAGGCTGCAACAGATGAGCTTGAACGGCTGTTGTCTGATGCAGTTAATCGACGGATGGTTGCTGACGTTCCTTTGGGAAGCTTTCTTTCAGGCGGTATTGACTCAGCTATGGTCACTGCTTTGATGCAGGCCAACTCAGCTAGGCCAGTTCGAACATTCTCTATTGGCTTTCGTGAGTTGGGGTATGATGAGGCCCCCTATGCTGCTGCCATTGCATCACATCTTGGAACTGACCATACCGAACTTTATATGGCACCTGGCGAGGCCCAAGAGATCATCCCCTCATTGCAAGATATATATGATGAGCCTTTTGCGGATGCATCGCAAATTCCAACCTACTTGTTATCAAAACTGACACGTGACCATGTTACAGTGTCACTGTCCGGTGATGGGGGAGATGAACTTTTTGCTGGTTATAGTAGACATTTCCAGTCGTTACGTGTCGCGCGGATTCAGCAATATATGCCTCATTGGGTGCTCAGCAACACAGCACAGCTGATCAAGAAGATATCCCCTGATACACTTGACCAGATAGCTAGAGTAGCTCCAGGAAGATTACGAGTCTCACGGTTTGGTGAAAAACTGCATAAAGCTGCTCGAATTTTGGCGGCGAATCCAGAGGATTTTCATAATATTCTCATTAGTCACTGGGAGGTAGATGAACTTCTCTCTGAAAGGATTAATAGCGTGCCATCCTCAACAGTCAGTGGCTCTCTTCAGTCACTTAATTTAGTAGAACAGATGCTGCTGCAGGACAGTAACACCTATCTGCCAGATGATATTTTGACTAAGGTTGATAGGGCCAGTATGGCAGCCTCGCTAGAGGCAAGGGTGCCTATTCTGGATCATCGAGTGGTTGAATTTGCTTGGCATCTCCCGTTGGAGATGAAACTCCGTGAAGGACAGGGTAAATGGATTCTGAGGAATTTACTGGATCGGTATGTTCCACGGAGTCTGATTGATCGCCCTAAGGCAGGCTTTAGTGTTCCTATTGGTGCATGGCTCAGAGGGCCGTTGAAGGATTGGGGAGAGCACCTGCTTAACCCCGAACGGCTTTCAGCAGATGGTCTATTTAACCCGGATAAGGTCTGGAAAACTTGGCAAGCTCATCAGTCAGGTAATGAAAACCATGCCTATCGCCTCTGGATAATCCTTATGTTTCAGGCGTGGCATGAACATTGGTTTTGAGAAAAATTAGGTGACCTAGGAATAATGAAACTATTTTTTGCAATCAAGACTCTGCAGGTAAAAGGTGGAGCAGAACGAGTGTTTGCTGATCTGGTATCAGCGCTAGCTGATAGAGGGCATGATGTAGTGATCGCTACTTTCGATCATGCTGGTGAGAGGAGTGTTTATCCATTGGGGGACGGTGTGAAGAAGGTTTTTCTTGGGATAGGAGAAGTAGTAGAAAAAACTGGGATTGGAACCTTTTTCATGCGACTTCCAATGCTCAGAAAGTGTGTTCGAATAGAAGAGCCAGATGTAGTAGTAGGTTTTACTCATGCCATGTATGTTCCGTTATCATTGGCTATGGTAGGTCTCAAAATTCCTTTATTGGCAAGTGAACATATTGTTCCAGCATATTATGAACATAGACGCATTGAGTTCTTGCTGCTCAGAATAAGTGCCTATCTGGTAGATCGGTTTTCGGTCTTATCGCACCAAATAGGAGACCTTTATCCATCGGCTATACAGTCAAAGCTAGTTGTCATACCAAATTCTGTTGCTCCGGCGAAGGCGTTTGCAAACCCGAAAGGCGAAGGAAAAAAGACTAAGGTAATTTTGAATGTGGGGCGTCTGGTTGATTTTAAAGATCAACAAACACTTATTTCTGCATTTTCCCTTATAGCAGCTGATCACCCTAACTGGAATCTCAGAATTATTGGTGATGGAGAGCTGAGAGATGACCTTGAGCAGCAAGTTGTTTCTAAGGGGCTGCAGAATCGGATCTGCTTACCAGGTAACTCGGATGAAATTATAAATGAATATGTTAATGCGCATCTTTTTGTTGTCTCCTCTATCTATGAAGGGTTTGGGCTTGTAACTGCTGAAGCTGCGTCACACCAGTTGCCTGTAATCGGATTTAGTGACTGTCCGGGCACCAATGAGCTTATCGAGCATGATGTAACAGGATTGCTTGTAAATCCAGATAATCGTGTAACCAATCTCGCAGCTGGACTGCATGAACTCATAGATAATGACGAACTTCGTCTAAGGATGGGTATTGCTGGTAAGAAGAAAATGGTAGGATATGCACCAGAAAATGTTTATGAACAGTGGGAAGCTGTTCTTTATTCAATGAGAAAGTTAGCTTAAGGTGAAAGACTATTCCTGCTTAGGTTCAAGGCAGAGCTGAAGAGTTTTGCAAGAGAAGTATGGGAAATGCCATTAATTATGAGAAGTACTGAAGTAGTGTGGCACCACGCCACTGTTAGCCGCAACCGTCGCAACCAGCAAAACAATCACAAGTCTATCGTGCTCTGGTTTACTGGCCTTTCTGGTTCTGGGAAATCTACCTTGGCACATGCAGTAGAAGAAGAGCTCCACCAAATGGGCTGCAGAACCTTCGTGCTTGATGGAGATAATATCCGCCACGGACTCAATAGTGATCTCAGCTTTAGTGATGAAGATAGGAAAGAGAACATTAGAAGAGTTGGTGAAATTAGTAAACTCTTTATTGAAGCTGGTGTTATTGTGCTAGCTGCTTTTATCTCTCCTTTTAGAGAGGGTCGAAGAAAAGTTAGGAGCATGATTCCGCATAGTGACTTTCTGGAGATTTACGTCGACTGCCCTATTGAAGTTTGTGAAGCAAGAGATGTAAAAGGCTTCTATCAAAAAGCCAGATCTGGTGAAATCAGCGAATTTACAGGCATCAGTTCCACCTATGAGGCACCAGAAGCACAAGAATTAACGTTAAACACAAGTAAAGAAAGCCTCAGTGAGGCTATTGCAAAAATAATGGAGCTGCTCAATAATAGAGGGATACTGACAAGACCTTAACTTGTCTAGGGGAGGAGAAATTGCCGCAATTAAGGTAAACGTCTAGTGAAATAGATGGGGTGACTCGTTAGTTCTTTTGCGAAGAGGATCGGTTCTAACAGACTGTTGAAATTAATCATTAATCGGAAAAACTAAGAGCGATAAAATCATCGATCGGCGAGAAAACTAATCCTCGGACCTGATGTTCAGCAAGAAACCGTGAGGGTCTTCCTGTCACGGTCGGCTGTGCTTAGACTACCAGATTGATAATTAAATATTTATGATTACTCTCCGAAAAGCTATTCTTCTCCTTACTATGTACGAAAAACGTCGTGGATTGATAGTCCTCATGTTTGTTATGGGTATGGCGCTATTGGAAACTGCTGGGATTGCTTCAGTGATGCCCTTCCTTGCTATTCTGGGTAACCCGCAGATGATTGAGACTAATCCGATCCTGAGAACCCTATACTCGATAGCCCAAGAATTGGGGGTGGGTATTCACACTCCAGACAATTTTTTTGTCGCACTTGGCATTGGCTCATTCATGCTTATTGTTCTTTCTGCAGTATATCGCACTATTACACAATACGTTATGAATCGCTTTATTGAAATGCTTCGTCACAGTATTGGTGTGCGCTTAATGGAAACCTATCTACATCAACCTTACGCCTTCTTTCTTGACCGTCATAGCGGTGATATGTCCAAGAGCATTCTTTCAGAAGTAGATCAGCTCATCACCAGTGTCTTCCGTCCTGCATACAATATGGCGGCCTATTCCATAGTGATGATTGCCATTAGTACATTACTGATTTTGGTTAACCCTTGGCTTGCACTGCTCGCTGCGGGCCTGATAGGTGGTCTTTACTCACTGTTGCTTTTTGCTCTTAGACACAAATTTACGCACCTTGGTGAAATTCGCGTAAGAGCTAATAAGAAACGCTTCGTGGCTTCTGGTGAAGTTTTCGGGGGTATTAAAGATATTAAGCTGCTTGGCCGAGAACAATGCTATATTAATCGTTTCGAAGGTCCGTCAAAACAGTTTGCCGCCACACATGCTCTCCACTTAACTTTAAATCAGGTGCCTAACTTCCTGATTGAGGCTATTATCTTTGGTGCTATCTTGCTGCTTACCATTGTTCTGATGATTACAGGTGGAGGCCTAGCTAGTGGCACTTTGGGAGAACTTCTGCCCATCTTAGGTCTTTACGTTTTTGCAGCTTATCGTATGAAACCGGCAGTGCAAAACATTTACCAAGGATTAGCTAGTTTGCGCTATGGGCAGGCCATAGTTGAAAGTTTGTATGCCGACCTTCAGCTGCCCCTTCCCTTGGAACTGCGGCCAAGACAAGGACTCTTAGCGCTTGAGGTGAGGCGTAGTATCGCTCTGCAACATGTTAGTTATACATACCCCAATGCGGAGAAACCAACACTAATCGATCTGAATCTCGAAATTCCTGTGGGTAGTTCCATTGGGTTAGTCGGCAGTACTGGTGCAGGTAAGACTACGTTAGTGGATATCTTACTAGGGCTGTTGCGTCCCACTAAGGGGGTGGTTTCCGTTGATGGAACCCCAGTTACTGATGAGTGTTTACATGCTTGGCAGCAGAGCTTAGGCTACGTACCGCAGGAAACCTTTCTCACCGACACTAGCATAGCCGAGAATATAGCGCTTGGCATTCCTAGGGAGCAGATCGACTATCAAAAGGTCGTCCGTTGTGCATGTATGGCACAGGTGCATGATTTTATAATACAAGAACTTCCTGCTCAGTTCGATACTCTAGTCGGCGAGCGCGGTGTACGACTGTCAGGTGGGCAGCGTCAACGGGTTGGCATCGCACGTGCGCTCTATCACAATCCTGAAGTACTGGTGTTTGATGAGGCGACCAGCGCACTAGATACAGTTACTGAACAAGCAGTGATGGATGCGATTACCTCCTTAGCACACCAGAAGACAATTATTCTGATCGCACACCGGTTGAGTACGGTAGAGAGCTGTGATCAGATCGTGTTGTTAGAGCAGGGACAGGTCAAGGCAAATGGATTATTTGAGGATTTAGTGCTTGAAGATAGCTTGTTTCGGAGAATGGCTGGGGTTAAAGATGGGGGTAAGCGTCAATAAGTCGACTGCAATCCGCCCCTTTGCGGTTGGGCGTAACCTTATGCTTATATCAGATATCCTCAACCATATAGGCGCTGCGGATACCTTAGAGAAGATTTAGACACTGCTGCCGTGGAATGTACCGCTGGAGCGGGTTGAGAAAAATCGGGATCAACTCAAAAAGGGCCACTAGATCGGTTTAAGAGCGCTTACGGTCATTGATGAGGTAAGTGGAACCATCACAGCCAGAAACGTATAGGCGAACCAGATAGATTGTTTTTTACCTTCTACGGTATCAGCAAAATCTTGCTGGAGCGGGGTGAGGATATCGCGTAGAATGAACATTGAATAGAGGCTCTTATTTTTTATAAATCATTTCTTTAGAATACGAATTATAATATTGCGTTAGCTTCTGCCCGTCTGTTATCCTGTTGATTCTAAAGGTATGATTTTGATTATGCGCGCTTATTTTATAAGAGTGATTGGTACGAAAGACGGCTTTTTTGATAAGCAAATACCGTTCAAGTATGAGCTTTATTTATGTCTAAATATTTGCCACTACGAAATATTAAAAGCGTGTGAGATTTTCAGGAAACTTAAGTAATGACAATAAACTTTGAACTGAATTCGCCGTTAAAACCAACCTGGAGGCGGTATGTTAATATATTTATAAATAATTTCAATATGTCGATTTATCGTGCGCTGGAGTATGAGGCTCTTTCTCGGTTAGAGTTTTCAGGCCGCATACTTGATTTCGGCGGAGGGGAAAATGCTCATTACCTATCATCTATAAAAACATGGACTTTAGATGGAGGATATGAGTCAGTCAATATATCAGCAGAAATGAAACCAACATACCTGATCGCCCTGGGTGATGATTTGCCCGTTGCTGATAATACCTTTGATATGGTCATATCTATTAATACCCTTGAGCATGTATACAATCTGAATAAAGTACTAAAGGAGCTTGTTAGGGTTCTAAGGCCCGGAGGGCGCATTGTTCTTGCGGTACCATTTCTTTTTCGTATGCATGGTTGTCCTGATGACTACAACCGCCCTACTGTTAGTTGGTGGAGAGAAACTCTGCCTCAATATGGTGTGAATGATATGGAGGTTACCCCGTTGGTCTGGGATATTCTGACTACAGGCCTATCGGTTACCGAGAGGGCTGGTCCTTTTAGTAGCTTGCGCCGCATTTTAGTACCACTCTATGGGTTATTGTATGCTCAGATACGTGGAAGAGGTACAGGTGATCGTTATCCGCAACAAATAGGTGAAGCGTTATCTAACGCTGCACTTGGGTACGTGATTAGTGGAGTTAAACAGAAGTGATTGGATATAGCCTAGAGACAATACTGCGTATCGCCACGGATCTGATCAACTGCACTCGTATGATGGGTAATCCGCTTCAAGCCTATGGCTATCTCCGTGCTGGCAGGAATCCTCAAGTGGGCACTTTCAATATAGGGAATTTGCAGTTAGAAGGAAGAAAAGAGGATTGGATTGCAATACGTGAAGTACTGGTGGAGGATGAGTATTCCTGTATTAAGCAATTATTTTCGAAAGACTCTAGCCCTAAGATTCTTGATCTTGGTGCAAATATAGGTAGTTTTGCACTGCGCGCATTTCTTCATTGTCATGATGCTCGCATTGTATCGGTTGAGGCTGCGGAAGATACATTTCTAATTCTAGAGGCCAATAGTCGTTACAACACCTTTTTGAAGTGGGATGTGCTGAATTTTGGGGTATGGCGAGATGATGGGCCACTTACACTCATGCGTAGAGGGATTTCTGTCGGTCACCGTGTTATAGATGGGGCTGGAGAGGATGCAGTCCAAGGTATTTCTCTTCCAACACTACTTGATAAGTTAGGCTGGGATGAGGTTGACTTAATAAAAATGGATATTGAAGGTGGTGAAGAAGTGGTTATCCCAGCCGCTATTGACGTGTTACGGAATACACGCTTTCTGATTGTTGAAATACATAATGATCGTATTGATTCAAAACCAATCATTTCAGTGCTAAACTCGATCTATACTTACTCTTGGCAACTTAATGACCGAGAATCTAATAAACCGTTATTCATCATGACAAATGAGTATATAGATTTTGGGGGTTGGGCCACAAAATAGATTGATTGGCAGTGTGTTAGTTGGTGAGTTAACAAGATATTTTTACGGAGATTAATTGATGAAAGTGTTGGTGCATATTGGCCAATCAAAAACTGGTACATCGGCAATTCAAGCATTTCTGACACTTAATCGTGATCTCTTATCTAGTCATGGAGTGCTATATCCCGCAATCAAAATCAATAATATGGCGCTTAATCTTGGTGCACACAATGCGGTCGCCGATGCATTACTTGGTCATGTTCGGTTCCCGTATTTTAGTGCAGATGAGTACTTCCGACAGTTTTTTGATGATGCAGAGAAGGAAAAATCTGATCTTCTTATTCTAAGTGCTGAGCATTTCTTTGGTGGTGAACCACGCGTATGGGATGTGGGAAATGAGGATGAATATTTTAAACTTTATCGAAATAAAATTGAAAATCTTGCTAAGTATTTAAAAGGTCATGAGGTTGGTGTTCTTGTTTATCTACGCCCACAGGTTGATTGGGTGGAGTCTGCAATATCTCAAACAGTCCGTATTGAGCGACTAATTTCTGAATATAAAATATATAAAAATGATCGAGATTTTTTTACGCTGATGAAGCCACTGCTTAAATATGCAGATATTTTAGATGTATGGAAAGAGGTTATCTGCCCATCACATTTTTCGGTAATTCCATACGATCGAAAAACCCTCTGTAAGGGAAGCTCAATAGCCGATTTTCTGAAACGTGCTAATTTAGAGCACATAATATTTGATTATGGAGACTCAAATATTCAAGTGAATGTTTCCCTTAATAGAGAGTTTATAGAGGTCAAAAAGATGCTGAATAGTACACTTCGCTCAAAGAATGAGGAGCGCATAATTATTCGTTGTCTGGAGAACTTGTCACGGGATAATCCAAGTAGTAGTAAGTATACTATTGACCCAGATGTAAAGTATGATATCGTAGATTTTGTGAAGGAGCAAAATGAGAGAATTAACAGCCTGTATATACAAGAAGGCCTGATGCCTCTGAAGTCTTCAAGTAATAATGTTTTTGAAGTAAAGCCTAGTGAATTTGAAATAGATCGAGCTTATGTGGCGTATAAATCAGAATTTAAACATTTTAAATATATATTTATAGGTTGGCGCTTTTTAGTCCTCTCTTTCTTGCGCGCTCATGCCAAACCAATCCATGCAGCACTGCATCAAATTAAAGTAATGTATTGGAGTTGGAAATATAAATGTTGAATTTATATGTTTATATGAATGTTGTTCCGAGAATCTTTATTTCAGATAAAAATTCAATTAAGTGTAATGGATTTAAGATTATTTTCTGATGAAACGACTTCTGTTTGTTGTGTCGGAAGATTGGTATTTTGTAAGTCATCGACTGCACTTGGCTAAGAATGCTATAAAATACGGGTATTCAGTTGCATTATTAAGCCACTTCACGGGTTATCAGGAACTGATTGAGTCATCAGGTATAGAGTTGATTGAGTGGTCCCTTCACCGTAAGTCTTATAATCTACTCTTGGAGGCAAAAGCAATTCTAGGTGTATTTCGTGCGATTAGGCATTTTAAACCTGATATTGTGCATTCTGTAGCAATAAAACCAGTGCTCTACACCGCCCTTGCATGTCGAATGGTTGGCGTTGATTCTCGTGTGTTTGCATTAGGTGGACTTGGCTATATCTATAGCTCAGATAAGATAGTAGTAAGGTTTTTTCGTCCTTTTTTTGTCCTTGCATTTAAAATGGCCTTGGCGGGAAAAAGATCCAGATTGATTTTACAAAACAAGGATGATGAGACTGCTTTGTTATCTTCGGGTGTAATAGATTTAGATCGCATTCGACTGGTTCGTGGTGCAGGTGTAGATACGGCACTGTTTGCATACAGTTCAATACCTTCTGGCGAACCATTGATTGTGTTACCTGCTCGCCTATTATGGAGCAAAGGTGTAGGTGTATTTGTGGATTGCGCACGAAAACTGATCAATCAGGGGCGTAATGTTCGTTTTGCTTTGGTTGGTGAACCGGATCAACACAATCCAGAATCCGTACCTGTCAACCAGATAGAAGAGTGGGCAAAAGAGGGGGTTATTGAATGGTGGGGGCGCCAGAATGATATGCCAAAAGTGTATCAGCAGTCATCGATTGTCTGCTTACCAACTACTTACGGAGAAGGATTACCTAAATCTCTCTTAGAGGCAGCAAGCTGTGGACGACCAATTGTCACTTACGATGTACCTGGTTGCCGTGAGATCGTTACTGATGGTGTGAATGGATATCTTGTGGGAAGCAATGATGCAGATGAGTTGCTTGTGGCAATAAACAAATTACTAAATGATGCAGCTCTTAGTGAGCGCCTAGGTAAGACTGGGAGAGAAATCGTTCTAAAAGAGTTTTCACAGCAAAAAGTTGCACAAGAGACCTTAGCTGTATGGGAAGAAGTTTTGTAATGAAAGTTTTGGTCACTGGAGCAACAGGGTTTATTGGTAGGTGCTTAGTTGCAGAGCTAATAGATAGAGGCCATACAATACGCATATTATCTCGAAAACAACAGATCGGGATAGAGACAGTTGTCTGTAATTTGGGTGTTGATACTATTCCTGTATCGGCACTAGATAGTGTTGATGTCGTGTTTCATCTTGCTGGCGTTGCGCACGACATGAGAGGGGAGGCGTCGGTTGAAGCCATCTATCGAGCGGTAAATGTAGATGCAACCGTTCGGTTAGCTTCACTTTCTGTGCAGAGTAGTGTAAAGAAGTTTATCTATATGAGTAGTGTGAAAGCTGGTGGTGTAGCGCTCAGCGGACACTGTATGAGCGAAGAGGATCAAGGTGAGCCAGAAGATATCTACGGTAAAACAAAACGAGAAGCTGAACTGAAATTGCTGGAAATTATGCACTGTTCCAGTATGCAAGTATCTATTGTGCGACCAGCCTTGGTGTATGGGCCAGCGGTAAAAGGTAACCTAAGAATGATGATGTCTGGGGTTGAGAAGGGATGGTTCCCTCCCTTGCCAGAGGTGAATAATCGAAGATCAATGATCCATTTAGATGATCTTGTTCGTGCACTATTACTGGTTGTTGAGGATGATCGTGCGAATGGAAATATCTATATCGCAACAGATGGACAACAACATTCCTCCCGTGAAATCTATGAAGTTATGTGTCAAATTTTAAATAAACCGATTTCATCATGGAATTTTCCGAAATTTCTATTTAAAGTTGCCGCATCAATGAACTCACGAATTCGATATAAGGTAGATAAGTTATTGGGAGATGAGTGTTATACTTCAGGTAAGCTGCAATCTCTGGGGTTTAGGGCTCGGCGGTCTTTGCGAGAGATGAATGAATCAATCTACTAACTATGAATAATTGCATAATCTCATGCAGTGAATGCACTCTCATCCAAGCAGAGGGTGGATTAAAGCTGTTAATTTTTTCTGCCTTATTAAGGCAGGCACCTGAATTCGTATAATATCCGCAATGAGCCTATCGATACTGCTTCCTGGGTTAACCCTTGGTTTTTTTATCTCTTTGTTAATTGCGTATCTATTAATAAAGTTCGGACATAGATTTAAATTAATCGATACTCCAAACCTTCGAAGTTCACACCATACCCCAACCCCAAGTGGGGGAGGGGTATCCTTTGTGATTACTTTTCTGATCTTATTTGTAATATCAACATTTTTTGATATGGGTGGGTTTACCCTTCCGTCATCAGTTGTAACGGCAATTCTTATTGGTGGGGGGGGGGTTGCCATCATTGGATTGTGGGATGATATTCACCCACTTCCAATCTATTTTAGAATTGCCGTTCATGTTATAGCTACACTCATCGTATTGAAGTTAATAACAGTTCCGACTATACCTATTGGTGACAATTGGAATGTTGAAATAGGATTTCCTTTTGTGTTTATTTCGATAATATGGCTTTTGAATCTGTTTAATTTTATGGATGGTATAGATGGTATTGTGGGTGTAGAGGTGGTAACCACATTATCCATGGCTATTATTATCCTCTTTGCGCAGTCATCTATGGTCCCAATAATCTATTGGATGGCTCTCTTTATTGCTGCGATGCTCGGATTTCTTGTCTGGAATTGGTCCCCAGCAAAGATCTTTATGGGAGATGCGGCAAGTGTTTTTTCAGGGTTTATGGTTGGTGTATTTATATTGATAACTTCTGTTGAAGAGACTGTGAATTCTGGATTAAATCTGTGGGCTTGGGTAATACTGCTTTCAGTTTTTATTGTAGATGCGTCTTGGACATTAATCAGGAGAATGGTGTTTTGCCATGAGAGATGGTGGAGTGCACACCGTACTCACTCCTATCAGTTGCTGGTGATACAGGTGAGCCAATATTATCAACCATTGTTAAATGCAAACGAGATGACAGTTTCTGAGGTGCGTACTAAGGCCCATCGAACAGTCTCATTAGGGGTGGCAGTTATCAATGTAGTATGGTTATTTCCTTTTGCATACTTGGCCACAATCTACCCGGGTTGGGGACTACTCTTTTTGATGATCTCAATGACTCCGTTGTTACTGATCTCTTACCGGATAAATTCTAGCTGCAGTTATTCTGGTGATAAGGTGAAGTCATGAAGCGAGGAGAAAGATGACAAGAAAGAAAACCCGTCTACTACGTAAGCATCTGGGCAATACCAGTATTATCCCTCCCTCTTCAAGCCCTCAGTTTTCAAATTGAAGGGAAGCAATCGTTCAATATCTTCCTAGGTCTTGACTAAAGGAAAGTGCTTAAACAGATAATTGAGGTAAGCCCAAGGCTCCAGGTAGTTGGCTTTGGCGCTCTCGACCAAGGTATGTGGATCAGCAGAATTTGGTCAATTTCGTCAAGCGGATGCGTCATAAGCCGAAACAGACTCGCCTAGTACATGGGGATGAGAGGGCAAAAAGTGCCTTGCAGCAGGTGTTACAACAACAGTACCCAGCGTGTGATATCACCATTGTGAGGTAGATGTCGGAGGTTTACTCTTCAGGGTTGAATCCGCGAAGCGTTGAATGCACTGGAGGTTTTCGTGAACAGAAACAAGGGCAGAAAGCTGATGAAGCAAGTTGGAATATCTGTGCGTCAGTGTAAGAAGTGCAAGATAACCACAAAGAGCAGGTCTTTGACAGTTTGCTGGAGTGGGATTTTGCAGTGGCTGACAGTCGCAACGTGGAGTATGGTGCTGAGCAGATCCGGCTCTGTGAATGGAAAGCTATTTTTGAGCTTATAATCCCGTTAAAACTTTCAATTTATCTTGTCGTGCCTCGATTTATTTCGTAGAATCGCCCGCTCTGGAGAGATGACAGAGCTGGTTGAATGTACCGGTCTTGAAAACCGGCGTAGGTTAATAGCTTACCCAGG
>Ga0233435_1001974_pt1 | contig 18374 bp, 17 predicted proteins | sample SI_122_August201_3_FD_182735 | JGI IMG/M metagenome (GOLD analysis project Ga0233435, IMG submission 182735) | Seawater microbial communities from Saanich Inlet, British Columbia, Canada - SI_122_August2016_135_MG | ecosystem: Environmental > Aquatic > Marine > Inlet | place: Canada: British... | reverse complement strand
CATAATATTGCTAGTATTGCTACATATACTATCCCTTGTAGTATATTAGTTTTATTCTTTGACTTCTCCTGTAGTTTATGCATAGTTGTTTTTTAATTATAAAGTACTATTTTTAGTATATTTTTTTAAAAAAAAAGTCAAAATTATTTTACTTTAAACTATTTCCTTTAAAATATAATCTAAAACTAATACTCATTTATCTGTTAAATTTATTGTTTCATGATTTTTTTCTAAAAATCAATTATTTATAAAATAATTGATTTTATTTTTATTTATTTTTTTTAACATCTCAGCATCTAATCAAGTTGTTCTTAAATCAAACATTAATTTTTCTAAAAATAAATCATTTTTATACAATTTTTCTATGATTTTTCATTTATTGCTGTAATAATTAATAAAATTTTCACTATTACTAAATCTAATTCAATCAATATAACCATGTGATCATAATCCAAATGCTAACATTTCAGAATGATCCCAATAAGATTTATTATGCTTACATTCAAATCAAGGTTTTGCAAAATTTGACACTTCATATTTATTAAATCATTCAAGTTTTAGAAAATTTTTTATTTCTATATATTCACTTAGATAAGTATTTTCATTTATAGACAATTTTTCCCAATTATCAGGATAATAATATTCTTCTAACATATATACAGATATATGTTTTATAAAATTGTAATTATTTAAAATATATTCTATATCTTTTTTAGCTTCTCATTTTTTAACATGAGGTAATCATATAATAAAATCTATAGAAATATTATTAAATCATACTTCTAATATATTATCCAAAGCTTTTATTATATCTCATTTTTCTCATCTTCATATTTCATTTAAGCTTTTTGTATTTAAACTTTGAACTCCTATACTTAATCTAGTTATTCATATTTTTTTCCATCAGTCTAAATTTTGTTTTGTAACTGTTATAGGTGTAGCTTCTAATGTTATTTCTATATCATTATCAAATCAATACTTATATTTAAAAGTTTTTATTATTAAATCTAATTGTTCTAAATTCAAAACACTAGGAGTTCAACCTCAAAAATAAATAGACTTCAAAAAACTCCCCATCCTAACAATGGAGGGGGTTAGTGGTTGGGTTTTTATTTCTTTAAGTAAATGTTTTACATACAATTCTACTTTTAACTTGTCAATATTTCAAGTTGAAGCAAACCTACAATACTTACATTTACTAGTACAGAAAGGAATATGTATATAACAAAAATAATCTTTTTTACTAATCACAATTACTAGATAAATTTTCTAAAGTTGATATCTTACTAGATTTACATAAGATAGATTTTCTAAATTTACTAAAACTATTTTCATAATTTGAAGAATTATCTAATATAGAAATTATATTTTTATCATATAAATCTTTTATTCATTTATCAAAACTAGATAACTCATAATTCTCAGAATAAAAATCCTTTAAGGTAATATGAAATTTTTCATGTATTTTTGAATCTAATTTATCAGATTCCATTGAAAGTAAAGCAGGTAGATAATAAGTAAAGTTATCTAAATAGTTCTCTACTCAAATATCACTAGATAAATAAAGTAAGAAATCATTAGCTAAATTTAACTGTTTTGTATCCTTATTCACTACAAAATAATCATAATTAACCAAAGTTTTTCAAGATCCTGAAAAATAATGAGGAAAAGGTGATGCTAATAAAAAATTTTTCGAAAATCATTTTTTTTCTATCTCTTCAATAAGTCTAGGATAACCTACAACCATAAATGTATCTCATTTTGAAAATAAATCAATAGAGTTTTGTCACATATTATTAAGTTCTACAAATTTTGAGTCATATCAATTATATCATTTTACATCTCAGTAAAGTAAATATGAACTAAATCATTGCTTTAATTTATTTCATGAAACATCTCATAATCATTTCACCCCATCTTCTAACATAAAAAATTGAGTAATTATATCTGATACAAAAGGTAAAGTTGATCAATTTCATATTCACAGAGGTACAATATTTGGTCTTTTATCTTTTATTTGAGAAATTGTATTATTTAAACTAGAAATTGTATCTATATCTGATGATTTTAAAAACCTTCTATTATAAAAAATTCAAAGTGATTCATATCATATAGGTATTCATTTTACATATTCTATTTTTTGGCTACCATCATCATGAATTTTTATTAAATCATCTGCAAAGACTCATTTATACTTTTTTCTAAAATCATTGGGATTTATGATTTTTGGATTTATTCATAAAACTTGATTATCAAAAACACTTATGTCTTCATTATTATTAAGCATAAATAAATCAGGAGATTTATCAGCTAAGATTGCTGAAGTTAAAGCATAGGTATAATCCTGCCAACTAGCAAAAGTTTCAACTTGTATAATTGAATTAGAGTAACTTGGATTTATCTTTTTAAAATTCTCTACTATTTTTTGCGAATTAGCTGGATTATTTCATATCATCCAGATAGTAAAATTTCATGTACTAGAAACTTTTGTATTTGAATTATTTCAATTTTTTAAATTAAAAGAAAGAAAAATTATAACTATTAGTACAATAACTCATATTATAGCAAAGATTAATTTATTTTTATTCATATTTTATATATTAGATAATAAATGTAGGTGAATATGCATGACTTCTTGTCATCATTTTTCTCAAACATTAAAATTTAGTTTGTATCAATCAGCTACTCATAAATCTTTAGCTACCTTTTTAGCTACAAAAAACATCTCAGAAATTAATTCCCTATCTATATTTTCAATATCATTTATTGTTGGTATTTCTTTTTTAGGTATAATTAAAAGATGTGTTTTTGCTTCAGGATTTATATCCTTTATAACGATTATATCATCTTGTTCATAAACTATATCTGCTGGAATTTCTTTATTTATAATTTTTTTAAAAATAGTCATTTGTTTTATAATTAATTAATAATCTATATACTCTATATTTTTACTAGCAGATTTTTCAACTTTTACAGTAGAGTTATTAGTATCTGAGAATAAAATTAATCAATATCATAATAAAGATAAAATTAATAATGATATAAACAATAAGCCTGTAACTTTTGTAATATAATTAGAAAAAGATTTAAACTTATAAGCATGAATTCTTGCAACAGCAAAAACTCACCATAATAAGGCTAAAACAATAGTATAAGTTCAGATATAATACAGCATCATAATAAAATAATTAGCTAATAATTGTTTTTTATTATATATTTTTAATTTTTTTTTGCAAATTTTAATAAAAATTGTTATAATGTAATAGTACTATAAAATTATTAACTAAAAAAACACACATGGCTGAAAGAAAACACAATGGAAAAACATTTAATATTTCTGAAGAAATACAAGCTAATTATAGTGAATTAGTTTCTCTTATCTTAGATACTGAATCTATGGAAGATGATGAAAGACAATATTGGTTTGATATAATGCCTTCTATGACTGATGAACAAATAGATAGATTATATAACATTTTGGATACTGAAAAGAAAAAACTAGAAAACCTAGAAGAAAAATACCAAGATGAGATTAAAAACTTAAATGAAAAACACTTAATAGAATGGCAAGAATTCCAAATGAAAGATTCTAAGAAAAAGATTAAAGAACAAGAAGCTAAAGATAAAGCAGAGGATGCTGATGATGTATTAAATATGCTTGATGATTTATAAAAAAATTACTAAAGGGGAAAATCCCTCCCCCTCCTTTCGTCGGGTACTCCCTTTGAAAAAGGGAGAAATTAAAATAACTAAAGAAATATCTTTAGTTATTTTTTTATTTTAGATTTTTTTGTCATATATCATTTATAATATTTTTGAATTTTCTAATTTTTCAAGATACTCAAATATATAAATCAACAGCATTTGCTTTTACCTCATCTACTATTTCAGTATAAAATGATTCTATATCAATATCCATTTTTAATTCATCTCTAGCATATTCTAAAGCATCATGCCTGTTTCTCAAGAAAATATTTTCTTCTCAAAAATGTTCTAAAAATCAAGTTCTTTCAAATGATTTATAAACTTTTCTTTTTATTCTAGAAAATAATACTTTTACTCATGCTTTATCAAATCCATCAACCAAAGTTTCTATTACTTCTAGTCATGAAGCATCTATCTCAGCTATTCATTCCATATCTATTACTATTAACTTCAAATCAGGTTTAGATGCTACTGCTTTAATTAATTTTCATTCAAAATATCAACAATTTGCAAAATATAATGGTCATTGAAAACCATAAATTCAAACATTTTTACTTGTTTTTAAATGAAAAAGTTCTGCATCTCTTAAATCATTTCAATACCATCAAAACTCTATAAATCTTGGTGCCATACTACGATATATAAAGAATGCTAATGATAATACTACTCATAACATAAGTCCATTTTCTAAATGGGGTGCTGTTATTAAAGTAGTAAAAAATACTACTACAGCTATAACTCAGTCATGTATTTGAACTTTCCATGCCTGTATAATTGGATCTATTTTAACTAATCAGGCTACAGCAACCATAATAACTGCTGCTAGTGTAGCTTGTGGTAGATGATATAATAATGGAGTAAGAAATAATAATGTAATACCTACTAATACACCAGTAACAACTGAAGAAAAACCTGTTTTTGCTCCAGATGAAAAATTAACTGCACTACGAGAAAAAGATCAACTAGCAGCATAACCTTGGTTTACTGATGATACCATATTAGCAAGTCATTGACCTATTAATTCTTTATTTGCAGATATTGCATGTTTTGATTGAGATGCCATTGCTTTTGCAACACTTATTGCTTCTGCAAATCATAATATTGCTATGGTTAAAGCTGGTAACATTAATTTATTTAATACTTCTTTTATTTCTGCCCATGATAAACTAGCTAATGGAAAAGTAAAATCTGGTAATCATTTTGGTATACTTCAAACAACCATTCCTCATTGGTTTTCAAACTCTAAATACCAAGACATTAAAGTAAATAAAACAACAACAACTAATACTCAAGGTATTTTTTTAAAGTAAGTTTTTAAATATGCTAATATTAATATAGTTCATATTCATATTAATAATGTAAGCATATGAGTATCTGTAAGTGATGCACTCATAATATTTCCTATTTCTTCATATTTGTGGTCTGCTTTTTCTAATATTCATCATGTAGATAGTGTTTGTCAAAAACTGATTCAGAACAGTTTATTTAGTTGTGATGCTCATATTACTATTGCTGCAGCATTTGTAAATCATACTATTACTGGATGAGATAAAAAATCTACCAGTTTTCACATTTTGAATGCTCACATTGTAAATTGTATCAATCATACTTCTAGTGCTATAATTGCTGCATACATTGCATATCATGTTGGTCAATCTATAGCTAATCCTTCAAGTGATGTTGCTGTAAGTAATGATACAATAGCTACAGGTCAAGTAGCTAATTGTCTAGAGCTTCACCATAATGCTGCTATCATTACTGGTAGGAATGATGCATACAGTCCATAATATGCTTCTAATCAAGCTAATTGGGCATATGCCATTGATTGTGGTATTAGAACCAAAGCAACAGTTGTACCTGCTATTAAATCAGCTTTTAATACTTCTTTATCTTTTAACTCTGGTAACCATTCCAAAAAAGGAAATGCTTTTTTCATAATATTTAAAATTTTTTTTGATTTTAGTTGCATAGTTTTGTTTTAGTAATTACAATTTTAAAAGAAAGCCTAAAAAAGGCTTTCTTTTAATTAGTTCATATATTCTAATCATTTTTTTATTTTTGCAAGAGGATTTTTTAATAAATATTAATTTTTTATCTAAACCACATTTTAAATTTAACTCAAGTACCATTACTTCATTTTATCATTCAACTTCTTCTTGCTGATGATGGAGTTCATCAAGTCCGAAATTCAATATATTGAGGAGATAGACTAGTATTATTTATCCAAGGAGTAGTTGTCCGTCATATTCACCACTGATATGTTGTTCAGGATGCATTAGTATTCCATTCATTTATTTTATCTACTTGATATTGAAGTATATTATTATCAACAGAATATCATTTAATATTTAAATTATTTATTACTTTAGTTGTATGTACTAGTAAATTATTCCATGTTAGTTTATTTCAATTATTATCTAAATTATTTAAATAAACTAATTTTCATCAAGGGACATAAGGTTGTTCATTATTTAAATCAGTTACTAAAAAATCATAAATATCTATATTATTTATAAATTTATCTCATAAAGAAGCATTTCATATAGTAGAAGAACTTCAATCAACTGAATAAGTTCAATGTCAATTCCATAATCATCTTGTAAAATCAATAGAATTATAATCATTTGAATATGCATATAAAGTCCATCATCCTCAATCAGTTGTCATATCACAGTATACTTCAAATCACTCTCAATTGTTTTCAGGATCTATTTTATAAACTCAATCTGTATAGTCTGGATTATTATTTTTTATATCAAGACAAGTTGTTCATTCTATTTCTAATGGAACTACTGGTGTTCATGTAAAAGAAAAATTACTTAATGTTTTATCTGTTCAATTAAGACAACTATCTGAATAAGCATAATATATTCATGCCTTTATATCTCAAGACACTGAAAATCATGAACTACAATAATTACTAACACATGCTGTTACTATATTTCAAACTCTTTTAATATTAAAAAATGGACTTGTTTTACCTGAATATGACCGAGAATATCAAGTATATCATTTTCTTGCAATATACCGTGATGCATAATTAGCATACTCAGCAAGCCAACCTTCTCATGAGGTTACCAAATTTGTATTATTTTCATCTGTAACTGTAAATCATAACAGTCATTCTTTACCTCAAAAAGATGATGAATTAAAAGATAATTCAAAATCTCAAGTCAATAAATCTGTAACTAATAATGGAGTATTTAAATTTGTTTTTCAAGCATGTAAATTATAACTATCTGTATTTCATATAATAACATTTTCTCACTCTATTCTTGCATCTGTTTTACCATTTACTTTATATAAATTCAATTCTCATAATCATATTTTTGGATCAAAGACACATTCTCATATATCATTTAATGAATATCATCCATCACATTCTATACTACTTGCTTCATTAGATCATTCATATAATCAATTATTACATGTAAATGTATTTGTAAAATTTTCTAGTCAATTTATTACTGATCATGTTTTTGTTAATTCACCACTCTCTCAGTGAAGCATATCTGGTGTAGTATATCAATCTTGTTCTATTGTTACACAATCTGAATATACTACTTTTGTGTTACTTGCTACACTTATCCCACTTGTTGTTAATGTTGCTCTGTTTATCTTATTTGTAACTACTCATACTGCTAAATTCTCTACTGCTGTATCATCATTTATATCCACATTTACTAATTTTCTAATTGCTTCTCTGTTTACTATCTTTGTACTACTATATGCAGCTTTTAGATTTTCTACCATAACTTTTCTTGCTGCCTTTCATTCAGTTGTGTCTTCACTTAGGTCTGCTGTTTTTCATTTAAATATTAATAGATTTGCTTCATTTACTAAGTTTAAACTTCATCCTTCTCATAGATGATTAAATTGTGTTCCACTAAAATTTGATGGTAGATTTGAGTATCCATCATAGGCTAGTTTATTTTGATTAATACATTCCTCCAAAGTTAAATCTTCTGAACATATTATACTTGGTACTGCTAATATATTTGTTTCTTGTCCATCTACTACTTTTAATATACTTCAGTTATAACTTCATGTTATCCTTGCTATTGCTTTTGTTTCTCAGGCATTTGCTCTTGTAGCTATTCCCTCTCCCACGGGGAGAGGGGTAAGGTGAGGGCTATCCATCACAAAATCCTGAGTTTCCAATATACCTGCTAATTGATACTCTTTTCTATTATTTGTTACACTATATGTGTATTCTTTCTCTGTTACTGGATCTACTGGTACTTTATCTAATCTATCTACATTTCTAAATGTAGTTTCTCAAAATGTTCCTTGATCCCAAGCATTCAGTGTTCCACTATATGTTACTGGCACAATTCATATTGGTTCTGGATATTTTCATCACTCTACCATAAATAATTCTAAACTTGTTTTAATTCTTGACATATCTGATATTCTTGTACTATCCCTAGCTGTTTTACTATATCATTGTAAACTTATAAACGCTATTGTTCATAATATGGCTAATATTGTAATTACTACTATTAGTTCTACTAATGTAAATCATTTGTTTATACTTTTTTTCATGGTTTTGTTAAAAAAAATAAAAAATAACAGTATAAATATACTGTTATTTTTTTGTTTTGCAAAATATTTTTTATTAAAAATCACTTTCATGTTCTATTTCATGTATAACTTCTTCTAAATGTTCTTCAGACACATCTACTCATTCATCAGATGCATCAAAATATTCATCATCTCAATCTATAAGTTTTCATTCTCTTTTTAATTTTCTATATTGTTTTCAAGCTGGAATCAGTCTACCTATAATAATATTTTCTTTCATTTCTTTAAACTTATCTATTTTACCAGAAACTGATCATTCTACAAGAACTCTAACTGTTTCTTGAAATGATGCAGCAGATAACCAAGAATCTGTATATAAAGAAATTTTTGTTATACCAAGAAGTAATCTTTCAGCTATAGCAACTTTCTTACCATCTTTTATAAGTCTATTATTCTGTGCTTTAAATGTAATTATATCTACAATATCACCTGGGAAGAATTCACTATCTCATTTAGAAGTAACCCTAACCCTACTAAACATTTGTCTTACTATTAACTCAATATGCTTAGAATTTACAGTTTGACCTTGAGATTCATATATAGATTTAATATCATCAACTATGTATTGTTCAGCAGAAAGTACTCAAGCAATTTCTTTAAGTTTTTGTAAATCTAAAGATCCTGGAGTTAATTTTTGTCAAAGTTTAACTTCATCCCCTGATTTAACAAGTAAACTAGTACCTTGATCAAAAGTATATTCAAACACTCTAGGTTCTACATCTTTAATAACAAGTAAACCTTCTTCAATTTTTTTAACTTCTCAAGCAAATTTAGCAGTCAATTTTTGTTTATACTTATTACTTCTAGCTATTATTTGTTTTTTCTTAATAGCTTGTCATACTTTTACAGCAACATCAAAATGTTCTTCGAAATAATATTCATCTTTAATTAATTCTTCAGATCTAACTCTAACAATAATATTTGATTCTGTTTGTTCTACTTCAACAATTCAATCTATATCAGATATTTCAGCTACAATTTTAGGTTTTCTAGCTTCAAATAATTCTTCAACTCTTGCCAAACCTTGAGTCATATCTCATCCTTCTTTTGCTACTCACCCCGAGTGGAAAGTTCTCATGGTAAGCTGAGTACCTGGTTCTCAAATAGATTGAGCTGCTATAACTCAAACAGGAGTTCATGTATCTACTTCTTTATTTAAACCTAAATCTAAACCATAACAAGCTTTACAAACTCACCCTTCAGTTTCACAAGTAAGAACAGATCTAATACTAACTTCATCTATATTATGATCATTTAATAATTTTACAATATTAGTTTCAACAATAGTACCTGCTTCAACTATTATATTATTATCAGAATCTTTTACATCAATAGCTATAGTATGAGAATATATTCTATCTTCAAATTTTTCATCAAAACTTCAAGTAGATTCTCATCTTACTACATTTTTATGATGCACTGTATTACAATCATCTTCTTTAATAATTATATTTTGACTAGAATCTACAAGTCTTCTTGTAAGATAACCAGATTGTGCTGTTTTTAAGGCAGTATCAGATTTACCTTTTCTTCAACCATGAGTTGCAATAAAGTATTCTAATGCTCCAAATCATTCTTTTAAAGTTGATTTAATAGGTAATTCTATTGTTTTACCACTAGTAGAAGCAACCAATCATTTCATTCAACAAAGTTGAGTAATATTTCACCAATTTCATCTTGCTCAAGAATCAATAAAGTTATAAATATGATTTTTATTATCAAATAATTCCTTCATTTCTGATTCAATAACTTTTTTAACTTCAGCCCAAATTTTAATTGATTGATTATATTTTTCACTCTCAGTTAAAAATCCTTGCCAATGTTTCTTTTGAATATATTTTACTTTTTCTCCTCATTCAGCTAATAATTCTTTTTTGTTTTCTGGCATAACCATATCATCTTTTGATATAGATAAACCTGAAAGTGTAGAATAATTGTATCAGAAATTTTTAATATCATCTACAAATTGAGCTGTAACTTCAGAACCTAATTCTTCAAAAGATCTTGATAGAATTTTTTTAATAACTCATTTTTTTAAAGCTTCATTAATAAAACCTAAACCTTCTGGAACTATTTCATTAAAAAGTAGTCTACCATAACAAGTTTCAACTAATTCTCAGTTAATTCTTACTTTTATCAAAGATTTTATTCATATAATACCAGCTTCATAAGCTACTTCTACATCATTTAAATCTACAAAAATTTTCCCAGATCATATTGCATCTTTATCAACAACAGTTACATAATATGATCATAAAATCATATCTTGTGAAGGAGTAACAATAGGTTCTCAACTAGACGGAGCTAATAGATTTTTTGAAGTAACCATTAATTCTCTAGCTTCTTTTTGAGCTTTTTCAGTAATAGGTAAATGTATTGCCATTTGATCCCCATCGAAATCCGCATTAAATGCAGGACAAGTTAATGGATGTAATTGTATAGCCTTACCTTCAACTAGTACTGGTTTAAAAGCTTGGATTGAAAGTCTATGAAGAGTTGGTGCTCTGTTTAATAATACATATTTACCATGGATTACTTCATCTAATGCATCCCAAACTTCTTTGATACCTTTTTCTATTACTTTTTCAGCATGTTTAATATTATAAACAATACCTTCATCTATAAGTTTAGCAATTACAAATGGTTTAAATAATATTAAAGCCATTGATTTAGGTAAACCACATTCATCCATTTTTAAAGATGGACCAACAACAATTACAGATCTAGCTGAATAATCAACCCTCTTACCAAGTAAGTTTTGTCTGAAACGACCTTGTTTACCTTTTAATACTTCTGTTAAAGATTTTAATTTCTTTTTATTAGCAGTAACAAAACCTGATCTATTAGTTCTAGTTTCACCTGTTAACAACATATCAACAGACTCTTGAAGCATTCTTTTTTCATTTTTTAAGATTACATCAGGAGCTCATAATTCTATAAGTTTTCTAAGTCTATTATTTCTATTTATAACTCTTCTATATAAATCATTTAAGTCAGAACTTGCAAATCTTCAACCATCAAGTTGGATCATTGGTCTAAGATCTGGTGGAATAATTGGTAATGCTGTAAGAATAAACCATTCTGGTCTTTGTCCTGATTTCAATAAGTTTGAAGCCAATTTGATTTTTTGTAAAATCTTTTTTTGTTTTAATTGAGTTGCTACTCTTAAATCTTTTTCTTGTTGTTCAATAAATTCAAGTAAATCTATTCTAGCAAGTAAAGTATGAAGGTATTCTGCTCATGTACCTCATTTAAATACATGTGGAAATTTAGAATAAAGTACTCTATATTCTAATTCTCAAATAATAGCTCAAACATTTAATGATTTAAGTCATTCTTTTAATTCTTCATATTCTTTAGTTAAATCATCTACTTTTGATACAATAGTAGCTTCTTCAATTTTGAATTGTTTATCAGTTAATTCTCAAGTATTTTTTCTTATAGTTAAATCATTTATTTGTCTTTGTAATTCTTTTTGTAATTCAGTTTTTGATACTTTATATTTATCATCTAAATCTTTAAATGCTTCTTCTAATTTATCTTCAAATACATCTGTAACTATATAAGATGCAAAATATACTACTTGTTCTAATTTTTTTACTGGTAAATCAAGCAAAAGTCCAATTCTACCTGGTACTGATTTTAAATACCAAGTATGAGCAACTGGTGCATACAAATCAATATGTGCCATTCTATCTCTTCTAACTGAAGATTTAGTTACTTCTACTCAACATCTTTCACATACTATTCATTTATATCTTATTCTCTTATATTTACCACAAGCACATTCATAGTTTTTTCTTGGACCAAATATTTGTTCACAAAATAATCCTCATCTTTCTGGTCTTTGTGTTCTATAATTTATAGTTTCACTTATTATAACCTTTCAATGAGATAAAGATCTGATTCTTTCAGGTGAAGATACACCTAAAGAAATTCAAGCTAGATTATCTAGATTTTTTCATTTAGTAATATCTTTTTTACCTATATCTTTAGAAATTTCAGAAAAATCAGTAACCTTATCATAGTTTACAAAGTTTTCTAAATTTGATGGGTCTAACATTATTTTTAAGTTAATAATTAATATGTACCCCTCCCCTAGCCCCTCTCTAGCAGGAGTGGGATTTCATTACTCCTCCCCTGCTAGGGGGAGGTTGGGTGGGGGGATTATTTTTTCTTTTTTTCTTTCTTTTCTTCTTTACTTCAAGTTTGAACTTTATTTTCTATTTCTACTATCTTTTTATATCTTTCCATTGCTTCTTGTTCTTTATCACTTAATTCATATTTATCTAATAAATCTAAATTTAATCATATAGATTGTAGTTCTTTTAATAATACATTAAATGATTCTGGAATATTTGGTTTTTTAATTGGAGCATTTTTAACAATAGCTTCGTAAGCTTGTGTTCTACCAGCAACATCATCTGATTTGATAGTAATCATTTCTTGTAATATGTTACTTGCCGCATATGCTTCAAGAGCCCAAACCTCCATTTCTCAGAATCTTTGACCTCAATTTTGAGCTTTACCTCAAAGTGGCTGTTGTGTAACCATAGAATATGGTCCAACTGATCTAGCATGAATTTTATCTTCAACTAAGTGATGAAGTTTTAACATAAATTTTATTCAAACAACTGTTCTTTCTTTAAATGCTTCTCATGTATTACCATCAAAAAGTTGAACTTTTCAGTCTGAACTCATTCATGCTGTTTCCATCAAATCATTAACTTGTTCAATAGACATACCATTAAGAATAGGTGTAGCAACTTTTATTCAAAGTTTTTTAGCAGCCATTCAAACATGTGTTTCAAGTACTTGTCAGATATTCATTCTAGATACTACTCATAGCGGATTTAATATAAGATCTACTGGAGTTCCATCTTCTGTAAATGGCATATCTTCTACTGGTACAATTTTTGAAACGATTCATTTATTACCATGTCTACCTGCCATTTTATCTCATAATTCTAATTTTCTTGTTTGAGCAACGAAAACTTTTACTTGTTTAAATACTCATGTTTGTAAATTATCTCCGTTTTCTCTTTTCAATACATGAACTTCAATTACTTTACCTCATTGTCCTGATGGTAATCTTAGACTTGAATCTTTTACATCTTTTGATTTATCTCAAAATATAGCTCTTAATAATCTTTCTTCTGGAGAAAGTTCTTGTTCTCATTTTGGTGTTATTTTTCAACAAAGTATAGAACCTCATTCAACAAAAGAACCAACTCTAATTATTCAATCAATATCAAGATCCTTTAATTTAGCACTTGATACATTTGGTATATCATCTGTAGTTTGTTCAGGCCCTAGTTTTGTTTCTCTTACATCGATAGAATATTCTTTGATATGTATTGATGTAAAATAATCATCTTCAATAAGTTTTGAAGATATAATAATTGCATCCTCAAAGTTATAACCTTTCCATGGCATATATGCTACAGTTAAGTTTCTTCAAAGTGCTAATTCTCATTGTTGACAGGCATGTCCATCACACAAGACATCACCTTTTTTTAATTCTTGACCATGTGACACAAGTGGTACTTGATGAACTATTTCATCACCATTTGATCTTTTAAATGTAGTTAATTTATATAATTTCTTTTCTCCTGAGTTATATAAAATTGTTATATGTTTTGCATCTACTCAAATAACTTCACCATCTTCTTCTGCTAATATTACATAACCTGATCATTCTCATACTATTCTTTCCATACCTGTACCTACAACTGGAGATTCTGGTCTAACTAATGGAACTGCTTGTCTCATCATGTTTGACCCCATTTCCGCTCTTGTTGCATCATCATGTTCCAAGAATGGTAATAGAGATGTTTCAATTGACATTGTTTGTTTTGGAGAAACATCTATATGAGTTATTTCTCTAATATAGGTTATTGTTGGTTCATTACCAGCTCTTGAAGAGATTCTTGTTTCTTCAAAGTTTCAAAATTCATCTGTTTTACTACCTGGTTCAGCAATATTTAATACTCTTTCTTGATGAGCATTGAAATAATCAAATTCATTACTTAGATATCATCTTACATCTATTTTTTCTGCTTTGATTCATTTTTTTATAGCTTTTGCATCTTTTTCATCTATTAATTTTTTATCTTTTACTATTACTTTTCAATTATCTCATAATATATCTCAAAGAGCTATTTTATTAACTGCTTCTGCACCATCATTTAATACACTGTGTAATACAGGTCTAAATGGTGTAAGTATAAAACCATGTTTGTCTACTTTTGAATATGAAGCGAAATGTAGTACTAATCATATATTTGGTCATTCTGGTGTAGCAATAGGACATATTCTACCATATTGAGTTGGATGAACATCTCTCACTTCAAAAGAAGCTCTTTCTCTTGTCAATCAACCTGGACCTAGAGCTGAGATTCTTCTCTTGTGCCCTAATTCTGAAAGTGGATTTGTTTGATCCATAAATTGTGATAATTGAGACGAACCGAAAAATTCTTTTATAATTGCTATAATAGGTCTAGAATTTATAAATGTTCATGGTGTAGCATCATCTAATTCAACAATTGTCATTCTATCTTTTGCTATTCTTTCCATTCTAGCTATACCTACTTTGATTTTATCCATTACTAATTCTCATACTGATCTTACTCTTCTGTTTTCTAAGTGATCTATATCATCAACTGAATGTCCTGGTATTTTATAAACCAAGCTTAAAAAATATTTTAAAGATACAACTATATCTTCTACTCATAAAAATTTACCATTTTCATCAGTATATTTAGTATCAATTCATAATTTTGATTTCATTTTCAATCTAGCAACTTCTCCTAAATCAAATCTTTTTTCATCTAAAAATGTTACATTAAATAGTTCTTCAACTCTTTCATCTGTAGCTAAATCTCCTGGTCTTAATAATTTGTACAACGCATGTAGTGCTTCTAATCTATCTGTTGTTTTATCTTTTTCAAGTGTTGGTGCTATATTATTAGCTATTACATCATCTCCTAATTCTTTAAATGTATCTAATATTTCTGCATTAGATTCCATTCAGAATGCTCTTAGTACTATTGATATTGGTAATTTTCTTTTTTTATCTATTTTTACATTTATTATTCATTTTTTTTCTATGTCGATTTCAAACCAAGATCATCTTCCTGGTATTACTTTTAATGCATGTCAATTTTCTCATAGTGTAAAAAATATACCTGTTGATCTTACTATTTGGTTAACTATTACTCTTTGAATTCAGTTAACAATAAAAGTTGCCATATCTGTCATAAGTGGAATTCATCCCATATATACGTCTTGTTCTTTTATTTCTCCTGATTCTTTATTTAACATTTCAAGTCTCACTTTTAATGGTGCTTCATAGTTAAGATTTTTTCTTGTACATGTTTCTGGGTCATATTTTGGTTCTTCTAAAGCGAATCCTTTATAATATATATCTACTTTTTCTTCAGAGTGATCTGAGATTGGAAATGACTCATTAAATACTTTGTCTATTCCTTTTGTTAAAAAATCATTATAGGAATCTAATTGTACCTCTAAAAGTTCTGGTATTCATACAACTGATCTATCATCTGTAAAAAAATGACGACCTTTTATATCATACAAACTACCTACTCTTTTATTTTCTGCAGTAGCTTTTATAGCCATATTTTTATATTAAATTATAAAAAATAAAAATTAACCCATCCGCCTTTCAGGCACATTCCCTTAAGTCTAAGGGAAGGAAATAAGGTGATAGATCAAATGAGGAAAGGAGCTACACAATCGATAAAACCTCATGTTTTGCAAACGCAAAAAACTGCCCCAACTCTTCAGAATTACACAATCACGAGTCGGTGCTGATGGAAGGATTATATATAAAAAAAGAAAAAAACAAAATGTTTTTTTCTTTTTTTATAAATAATTTTCATAATTTTGAGTCATTGATAATATTCTATATATTATTACTTTTCTTTTTTCCTTATATATTTTATAAAAAAATCTTCTATTTTTTATATTAAAACTAAGAAAATCATTATATATTACAGGATACATATATGGCATAATACTTAATTTCATTGTTTCTACAAATATCATTGCTCACTCTTTTTCTGCAATTTCTTTTGAAAATGTTTTTCTCTCTATATAATCAACATAGTTTATTAGATCATTATTTGCTTCATCATCATACTCAACTATATATTTCATTATTTTTTAGAAGTTAAAAATGTATTTTTTCTATTTACAACATTACCCCATACTTCTTCCAAACTATGTGTTTTTGTTTTTCATGATAAATATCTAGATTCTTGTTCATCTAGAGAATCACATATTTCCTTATATGAATATTCTTTATCTAATATAGTTGGTATTTTTTTATTTAATATCTTCATTTTTTTATAAGTTTATAAATATTTCTTTTTTATTGGTGATTATCTATTTCTCAAATAACTAAATTATTATTTTTATTTATTTTTCATAATGCTCTATATTTATCATTTATTCTAAAATAATAAATCCGTGATCATTTTGGTTTTCTTTCCTTAAAGTAGTTTCTTAAATTTAATTTTAATAAAATATTTTTCTTTGCTTTTTTATATTGTTTTACTAATCACCTTTTTTCTAGGTATTCAAAAATTTCTTTATCCTCTAATATAAAATTAATATTCATTTTTTTATTATAAATTGATTAAATCTTTTTCATCTTTTTTTACAGTTTCATCAAGTTTTTTAGATAATCCATAAGTAACTTCTGATTCATGTAATTCATATAAATTAAAAGAATTTTTCTGTTTTTCTATTTGTTTTAATTCATTTAATGAAAATTTTTCAATTAAATTCGCTAAAATACTTTCATATTCACTCTTTAGATTATTTGGAATATTTAATTTCAAAGTAGTCATAATTTTATTATTATTTTCTAAACTAACTCCAGTATATTCATTTAATTTTCCTTGTCAAAAGTTTTTATATATTTTTTATACTCATTATATTTTAATTTTTACTTTCTTATTCTAATTTGTGTGCCATTATTCTAATCTTTTGTGAAAAATTAGAATAAGGAAGCAAAAAAGCAGCATTTTGCTGCTTTTTTGTAATAATCATAACTTTTATATATTTTTTATAATTCTATTAAAACTCTTTCCCTACAAAACCTTTTTCATTTAAAAATAATGTATCTTCTCATTTTCTTGTTATTACATATAATCACTTACTTTTTGCATATTTTTCTACTTTATCATCTAATATAAATGTCGCTACTCATCATAATAATTTATGTGTTGATCATACGTCTCTTAAAAAATATTTAACTCTATTTATTTCTCTTTTTATTAAATCATCTACTCATTTCTTTGTTAATTTATATTTTACTGATATTAATGCTGTTGCTTTTCCATTTATCAACACTATATCATGTTCTTGATCTTTTGCTCATATTAATCATCTCTCTATTTTATTAAATTTTATTCATCATGGTAGTCTTTTTTTATTATAAAAATATCTATAGAAAAAATCTTCTACTTCTGCTCACTTATTATTTTCACTATTTCAATACATTGTTCATAGACTATCTATTTTCTTTCATACTCTATCTAATTCATTTCATACTCTATCTAATTCCTTTGATGTATTTTTCATTTGCTCTCCTGTTTCTTTTTGTGATTTTACTAATCTATCCATCATTTTTTCCATTCTATCCATTCTTTCTGTCATAATTTTAGTCTTAATAATTTAAACTTACTATCCAGTATATTCATTAATAATTCCTTGTCAAAAGTTTTATATATTTTTTATATCTTTTTATATTTATTATTTGTAAATAAAAAATCAATAAAGACTAGTATTAACTAGTTTTTCTTGATTTTTTAATAGAACAAAGAGTTAAATCAGCTTTAGCTGATTATTAATCCTTTATACACCTAACACTGAACCCGTAAGCCTTATCCCGACTATTCCTGTATACTGTGTCGCGATACCGACTCAGGGCCACTCATCTACCATGAGAACCACTAACACTAGATGCCCATAAGGACGTATTGTGCCCACGAGTGAAGAAGCTAACTCCATCAGTATTACGGAGACCTGCTAAAGGCATTTTTAACTTGTCTTTTAAT
>Ga0233435_1001971_pt1 | contig 18392 bp, 27 predicted proteins | sample SI_122_August201_3_FD_182735 | JGI IMG/M metagenome (GOLD analysis project Ga0233435, IMG submission 182735) | Seawater microbial communities from Saanich Inlet, British Columbia, Canada - SI_122_August2016_135_MG | ecosystem: Environmental > Aquatic > Marine > Inlet | place: Canada: British... | reverse complement strand
CACCTTCAGAATTAATGACGGCGATTCGTGGAATTTTTTTAATCCATCCCCAATCATATAATTCCATTAAAGCTTTTCCGCAACTCGAAGTATTTCCTAATGCCCCACCAGGATAAACAATCCAATCAGGTGCTTCCCAATCTAAATATTCTAAAGCTCTAATTGGAATTGTTTTTTGTCCTTCAATTCTAAAAGGATTTATTGAATTTACAGTATATCCCCCATGATTTTGTGCATCATCTAATGATTGTTTTAATGCGTCATCAAAATTCCCGTTAACTTCTAAAATTTGAGCTCCAAATTGATATGCTTGACTGAGTTTTCCTGGTGCTATTTGGCCTGCAGGAATATACACATCACAATTAATTCCCTCATTTGCTGCAAACATTCCAGCAGCAGCAGATGTATTTCCAGTTGATGCACAAACAATTTTTTTTGTACCCACCATTTTGGCATGAGTAACAGCTGTTGCCATACCATTATCTTTGAAGGAACCACTTGGGTTATACCCCTCAGGCTGTAGCCATAAATTGTCATTAGATGTTCCGATAAGTTCTGCAGCCTTTGACATTCTGTATGGTTTTGATAATCTGCCCTCTGCGCCATCTAAAGATACCAAGTATTTTGAACACTCTTCAATATTTTCAGTATCTATTTGACAAAAATTTAGTAATTCTCTAAATCGCCATACTCCACTTTCATTAAAAATATTCCCTTGAGGATTTCTTCGTTTGTAAAAAATTTCCTTTAAACTAGTTGATGGTTTATTTTTATATTTTACATCTAAAAGATGACCGTGTTCACATTGAACATTTGTACTGGTAATTGGGTACTCTAAACCACAATTAGGATCAATACATTTGAGATAAGCGTCATCTTGCATTGTAATTAGACATAATTGGTGATAATTTAAAGCAAATGTGTAATTTTTGTACAACTCAAGCTATTTTTCCTAAACTTTAGATTAGATACAATTCTGAAAATCAGCATGGTTACATATTCTGAACATTTAAAAAAAATACTATTACTTTTGCTTGACTCTTATAACATTCTTAAAAAATTTGAAGATAAACCAGGAGATCTGGATAATATTAAGAAAGAATTATTGAAAATTAATGGAGTTATGAAAGTGATTACAAATAAAATCGATTCTAATTACAACCATTTATCGGATTTTAAGACATTAAAATCAAAATATCATCATTATTTAGAAAATTATTATTTTGAGAAAGAGATTGAAACCATGGCTCCACTATATTTTGATGATCTGTATAGAATTAAAAATATGAGATTAAAAATATTGGAAGCACTAGAAGCAAAACAAATGATGGAACTTACAGAGGATATAATCGAAAAAATATGACTAGTGGAAAAAAATGTATTCTGTGTGGATGTATGGATCATAAATTATTTGGATGTTCAAGACATATGTCTAAAAAATGCAATTGTTTTAAAAAATAGAATTTATAATAAAATTATTATTTTCGTTTAGGTCCAGATCTCTCATGAAAATTTAAACAGCATTTACATTCTTTTTCAATACATTCAGATTCATTATGATGACCACAAATACCGCATTCACAACTAGACATGGTATTCATTGTTTTATTTAGAATATAATTTATCAGCTGATTTTTTATGAGTTTAAGGTCAAATAGGGTTATTTTTTAGCTTTTGATTTTTTCTTAGGCTTTTCTTTTTCTTGTAACTCTTTTTCTATTTCTACTGCTTTATTGTCTACAGCTTTGATAATTTCTTGAATTAATCCATCAAGATCACTATCTTCTGCATCAGGTTCAACAGTGCCTGCTATTTCATTAATAGTACTTGAAATTTCCGAACTAACATCTTCAAAGCTTTCAGGATCTTCATAGGCAGCATTGTAGAGGTTTTTGAGATTATTTACATGTCCAATAACTTGATCAGTTAATACAATTTTGTAGTCTGTACCGTTGACTTCGAACTCTTTTGAACTCATATCTTATTTTTCAAATTCTTTTGTTTATAATGTTTTTCAGGGATTAAACAATAGAAAAAAAGATTATGAATTACTAGAGTGTAGTTTTCTTATCCCCACTTTTGAGCATATTCTTCTTTAGTGATTGGAACTTTTGATTTACATTTAACACATCTTCGCACTTTATTGTGCTTAGAATATCTCCAAACATGACGTTCACTTTTTTGATGACAATTCATACAGATGCCTATTTTTACTAGTATTTAGAAGTCATCATTTCTCATGGTTTAGAATAATTCTATTTTTTTAGAAATCTGCAACAAATTGATAAATCACAATTGCTCCTATTATCACTCCAACTATTCCACCAAGTATAATTCCATATTTTTTAATAGCTTCATTTTTTTCAAATTTAATACTTGCAACCCTTTTTGCTTCCAAGTGATGTTTTTCACAACGAAGTACCCCCTCATATTCACGATATCCTTTATCATTACATTCTTGACATTTTCTGTCATCCATGATAATTTTTGATATTTTTCTATAATATCTGTGTTCAAAATATGTAATTTTAGAAATTCATATTATTAATTTTCAATTATTGGTGCAGATTTTCACTAAAAATCAATATAATCTAGAGCTGATGCATCACTGATTAATCTAGTATGTCGTGAACCAGTCACATATCCATTTTTAATTTCATCTACGGGAACCCATCTATTTGTTGAAGTATAGTGTCTTTTTTCAGTCAATTCTAATTCTATTGCTTCAATATCAAATTCACCTTCTTCAACTTCTTGTGTTGTAAGATGTTTTACTGTGATGAGTATTTTTGTGACTTTTACTCTATTTCCAAGCTTCCACTGGGTTGGTGCAATCTCGTCAGATACTTCTAAAACTTTGATTTTCATTTGTTTGGAACCAAAGGCGTTATAGCTAATGAGTGATTTTTCATCAGTGAATTCTTCAAAACTAATCCTAGAATTAACTTCAGCATCCGAAACTGATTGCAACAAAGATTCGGTGATTTTATCTGGTGATTCTATTTTGGAATTCTCTTCACTCATCAATAATTAATTAGAGTTTATCCTTAAAAAATGATGTGAATAATGAACCAATTTGAAATTTATCGTTGTTTTGTTTTAAATGGCATAGTACATTCTTCAAGAAATAGCTCTTTTCTTAATCCATCAACACGTGCAAAAAATTTTCCCTCATAGGTACATACACAATCAGTAATTGGTAATGAATCATCCCAAATTTTAAAAAATTCTCTTAATTGCCTACTTTCATATTTTCCAATACCTAATCTTTTTTTTGAGAGAAATTTGAATGCCAAAAGTACTTTTCTTTTTTTATACACATCAAATGTTTTAATCCAATCCAGGCATCGTTCAATTTGATCATAGGGTACTGGAAGTGATGTACTGGTACCTGATTTTGCCTCTATTGTAAAAATAGTACTTTCTTTAGTATTAACTGCCAATACATCAGGTAATGCAATACTTGGGGAACCTAGTCTAAATGCTCGCCAGTTTTCAGCACTATTGAATCGTTTTACTATGGTATCCTCCCATTGATACCCTCGCTGTCTACGCATTCGTGCAGCCCTTTTATTATTAATATTAGATTTTGTAGTAAGATTTGGTTTTACGATGGTAACTGTTTTTGTTCTCAATGGCATGTGGTATTCTTATTATATTTAGTAAAGTAGGTAATTACATAATAACTCAATAAAATATTAGAAAAAGGTCATTTGTTTATTCATTTTAAAAATGAAATGCTGAAATTTTTAATATCTAAATAGTTTAAAATATTTTGAATTGTATGTCTGAAATAATTTTGGAGAGATTATTAGAACAACGAGATGTGTACCTAAATACGTTAAAACATCTTAATTTTCAATTAATAGAAGAGCTTACTCAAAAAGAAGTTGAAAATAATGAAAAATTACAAAAAACAACAATAGAGCAATTAAAAAAAATAGAACAAGAACTAGCTTTTGTTTTATCAAAAAAATCAAAATAGATTACAATGAGTTTATCAAGCCCATAAATTTACAAAATTTATGCTAAATGAAATTATCAAAAATTTAGTCAAAGTGAAACAAGATTTTGCAAAAAATTATGCAGGACACGCACATATTCAAGAGGTAATCCCATCAATTTCATCAAAACAATTTCCAATAGATGAAGATCATTTAGAAATCATGCATTCTTTTGCTAAAAAAAATCCCATATACTTTAATTCGTATGAACAAAAAATTGCAGGTATTTCTTGTGTTGTGTATGAGGGAGATATCAATGAATATTGGTTAAACAGCATAAAACATGGAACAAGTTGTCAGCCATTTTATCCTACATGGATAATGTCAGCTTATGTATTAGCATCTGTTGCAAAAAAATTAGGATATACAGAACTTGTAGATATTGGTTCTGGAGATGGAAGAATTGCATTTTGTGGAAAGTTTTTAGAATTAAATTCTTTTAGTATTGAGATTGATGATGTATTAGTAGATTTACAAGAAACAATTGTTAAAGATACAAATCATAATTTTAATCCAATCTGTGGAGATGCGTTAGAAATTGATTATTCAAAATTTTCCCTAAAACAAGCCATATTTTTCATCGGAGGTTTACCACAAATGGGGGGAGATATTTTAGCTACAAGTATTATTGAAAAAATAAATTCAAACATTGATCAAAGAAAAAATACAGGGTTAGTGTTTGCAGGAACACATGCTAAAAGAGACTTATCTGGAAATTTACCAAATGGTGGTTGGAGTTCTCTTATTGAAAAACATGATTTGAATGTAATAGACACCATATCGTTACCTACAATTTGGACTTTTGATCAAACTACTGAAACTCCATACATCTATACAAAATTTAACTAACATGAAAAAAATAATCGCCGTTTGAAATTCCACATTTAGAAATTTTTACCATTTGTCCAATTTTTGGAGTATAGGACATTTTTGCCATAATTTTTATATTTTTTTCAAATTCAACAAGGCAAAAATAATCATTATTTTGTTTAGAGAATTCAATAATTTTACCCTCAAAATCACCATTTTTCAAAGAAACAGAACCAAAACAATCATTACAAAACTCAGTAGGAGGCCAAACTGATTTTTTGCAAACCAGACATTCGGGAATCATAAATTTACCTTGAGATAATTCAGTTTCAAAAGTCATTTTTCTAAAACCAAAACTGTTGAGGATGTAGCAGCAGCAGACATGTTGTGAATTAAACCAATGTTTGCATTATCTACTTGTCTTTTACCGGCATCTGATTGAAGTTGTTGTGTAATTTCAATTGTTTGTGAAATACCTGTTGCCCCTAATGGATGTCCAGAACCAATCAGTCCACCTCTAGGATTTATTTTAAAATTATTTGTCTCATATAGTTCATCTACTAAATCTAAACCCTTTCCATAATCAGAAAATCCTAAAGATTCCAATGCAATGGGTTCACAAACTGAAAAAGCATCATGAATTTCTGCAACATCAATATCTTTTGAAGTATGGTCGGACATTTTTAATGCACTTTGTGCTGCAGTTTTTGTGGATTCCATGGATGTAAATGATTTATTTTTAGTAAAACTAGCAGATGTAGTTTTTTGACCAATACCTGTAATCCAAACAGGGTCATCTGAAATACTTTTAGTTAATTCTTCAGTAGCCAACACTATAGATGCACTTCCAGTGCATGGTCTTGAACAATCTAATAATTTTAGATCATCTGTAAGTTTTTTAGAATCCATTACATCCTGTACCGTGTATGTGTTGTTTGAAATTGCATTTGGATTCTCTTTAGCTTGTTTGTGGTTTTTTACAGAAACCATAGCTAAACGTTCATCAGAAATAGAGAATTCACGTTTGTATGATTTTGTAAAAATTGATGCCCAAAATATTGGATGTTTGAACTCTCCTCTAGAATTATCCCATTGTAGTATTTGTCCTGGACTATCATGTCTTTCAGCACCTGAAATTAGAATCATTTCTGCCAATCCTGATGCAATATAAGAATAAGCTGAAACAATTGAATTTGTGCCTGAATTACACAAACTCTCTATAGAATGGGCAATTTTTGGTTGAATTCCCACCATTTCAGATAGAATTGGAGATAGATATTTTGAATTATTATTTGTAGAAACTAACACAGCATCAATATCTTTTTTGTTAATTTTTGAATTATTTTCAAATAAATTGTTTGTAGATTTGAATAATGTTGACTCTATTTGATCATCATCTTTTGTAAATGGAGTAGTACCGCATGCAGCTATTCCTACTTTGACCATTATTTTTCATCCAAAAATGTCTTTTTTAATAACATAAATGATTCTAGGGTATCTCCCACAGGATTGAATTGGATTATTGGTAAGTTAATACCTGCATCAATAAAATTTTGAAGTTTATTTTTACTTTCTTCAGGAGTACCCGATATACAAAGAGAATCCAACATGGAATCAGTTACCAATTCATGATTAGATTTAAATCCTGATTTTTTAAATTCATTAAAAATATTGTTTGTTTCGTTTTTAAATCCATTATTTTCTAAAAATTCCCGATATATTTTACCAACTGAAATGTAAAATGCCAAAGTTTTTTTTGCTCGTAAAATCGCATCATCAGAGTCTTCTGAAATACAAGTAATTATCTGACAAGCAACATCAATGTTTTTCTTTGCTTGCATTTTAGATATAGTTTGTTTCATTTCATCTAGAGGTCTAAGATAAAAAATTACACCATCGCCAATACTCCAGGTCAAATCAACCATTTTTTGATTTATTGCTGCTAGATAAATTGGAATAGTATTTCTCGGAGGTTTAATTAAAGATGTAAAATTTTTTAAATTAAATATTTGTCCCGAGTAATTAATTGGTTTTCCAGATAAAATTAATCTGATTATTTCTACATACTCCTTCATTCTTTGTACAGGTTTCTCAAAGATAGCTCCGTGATAATCTTCAATTATGGGTATGCTACTTGTTCCAAGACCTAAAATTAATCTCCCTTTAGATATACTATCTACAGTCATTGCCCCCATTGCAATTGTTGATGGGCTTCTAGAATAGATGTTAATTATCGATGAGCCTATTTTTTGAGTGGTTGTTTTTTCAGATACTGCACTTAACATTGAAAAATTCTCCATTCCCCATGTTTCTGGAATCCAAATTGAGTCAATATTTGTGCTAGAGATGATTTTTGAGCATTCTAGAACTTGATTTACGGAAAGTAAAGAACCCAAACTACATGCAATACGCATGAATAATCTATAGATCTTTGATATTCTAGTGTATTGGTTGCATTTTTCTAGATAATTTTATGAATAATCTATAAATTCAGTTTAAACAAACATTTGATTATTATCTAAATATCAAAAAATGATTATAGTGCAAAAATTAAATTCAATATTAAAAACATGATGAAATTATGAATGAGACGGTAAAAAATAGCATTATAACAACATCAGTAATTTGTTTAATGCTAATTATTTGGGTAGTAATAATTATTCCAGAATTTGAAAAATTACCAAATGATTTTTCTTTATACATGGAATATGATGGATATGATCAAATTATTGAAACAGTAGATGGGGAATTATCGGATGTTTTTAAATTAAGAGAATCAATTTCCTTAGAAGTTGTAACTAGAGATGGTAATAATTTTGAAATTTTGTCACATATTCACGGTGTAAGACTTGATACGGATGAAATAGTATTTAATGCACATCATACATACAATGTAGATAAAATTTCAAAGTTACATAATGATAAAGAATCAAAAATGTTCTTGTTCAGTCCAGGAGTGCAAAAACAAAATTATGACTTTCATCATCCATTGATTTTTTCGGACGCAACGTTAATTTTTGATGGTGAAGATACTATAAAAGATCTTGATGTGTACAAATTTACTGTTGAAACTGAAAAAAATGATATTTCATTTGCTTTTCCACAATTTGCACCTAATGTAATATGGTCTGATACTGAAACAATATTCTGGGTACAACCAACAACTGGAGATGTTGTTAAATTTAAGAGAACATGGGAGGATTATTTTGTAGTTGATGGAGAGAAAATAAAAACAATGCAGGTTGGGGGAAAAGAATCATCCCAATATTCAACATCTATTTTAATTGAAGCAACAAAAGCAAAAATACAATATGTAAATTATTATAAAATTATTTTACCAACATTTATCGTATTAGGGATTGTTGCCATAGCTACTTTGCTTTATTTACGAAAGAAATTAGCAATGAGTAGAGAAGAAATTATTAAAAAAGAAAAACTGGTCATGATTGGTAATTTATCATCAAGAATTGCACATGACATACGTAATCCTCTAAATGTAATTAGTATGAATTTAGAATTAATGGAATCAAAATCAACTTCAGAAAAAGAAATTAACAGAATAAATCGTATGGTAAAAGCTACAAAAACTATCACATATCAAGTTGAAAATGTATTGGATTTTGTTCGTGAGAGACCAATTGAACAAAATAAAATTAAGATTGGTGAATTAATTGAAGGCGTATTAGAAACCATTACAGTTCCAGAAACAGTTACAATTCAAAAACAAGATACCGATATTACATTAAAAGGGGATAAAAGTCAGTTAGAAATTTTATTTACTAATTTAATAATTAATTCCATTCAGGCAATGAATAATGTGGGAGAAATTAAAATAAATTTTGAAAACCATTTAGGAAAAACAATACAAATTTCTATATCTGATTCAGGGGACGGCATATCTGAAAAAAATCTTGAAAATATATTTGAGCCATTATTTACTACAAAACAACACGGTACAGGGTTAGGGCTTGCAAGCTGTAAAACCATTGTAAATAGTCACAAAGGAACACTAACAGTTACTGCAAATCCCACCACATTTGTGGTAACATTACCAAAGAATACATAATATTTTCAATATACGTGTAATTGCAAGCAGTTTTAGTAAGAGGTTAATTTTGATTGAGTCGGAGTATTATCAGATTAATTTATCACAATGATTATTGAGCGAACTGATATTTAGTGAAAAATCACTACCAGAAACAAACTTTTGGAATGATGCTACAAAATACACATCTGAAAGTACTGATGATTCATTTGTAGAAGAAGTAGCATACATGATGGTCACATTACACAGAACTGGAGCATAAATCCAACCCGTCATTTGATTATTTTTTCAATTTCCAATGAACATTCTTCCATATCTTTAAAAGAATCCACAGAATACCATTTTGCATTTTTAAATTTGATCGTATTGAGTTTACCTTTTTTTGCATAATCTGGGAAAAGTGTTTTTTCAATATCTCCTTTTGTAGGTAATTCCTTTAGTACTTCTTTTTGAAGATGATAAATTCCGGCATTCATCCATGTGTCTGGAATTTCTTTTTTTTCTTTAAATTTTAAAATTTTTTCATCTTTAGTTTCTAAAATTCCATATTGAGTTCTCAATTCAATCGCTGCAATAGAATTTTGTTTTTTCTTTAATTTGTTCAAATCAATATTTGTAATCGTGTCACCATTTATTACAAAAAATGATTTTTCATTAATTATTTTTCCAGCTTTTTTAATTGCGCCACCTGTGCCTAAAGGAGATTTCTCAATTGAATATTTTATTTTAATACCCATTTTTTTCATTTCAAAGTGATTCTCCATCATTTTTGTCTTATATCCCGTACAAATTATTACTTCAGTTACGTTAAATTTTTTTAAATATTTTATTTGCCACTCTATGATCGGAATATTTCTTATTGGTATAAGGGGTTTTGGGACAAAATCAGTTATTGGTTTCAGTCTTTTTCCACGACCACCAGCTAAAATGATTGCTTTCAATGTACAGAGTAGTTTTTTAGAGTATAAAATAGTTAAAAAATTAATAAAAATAAATTGTAAAAAATTTAAAGTTTAAGAAATCCAGGACTAGGAATTCTTCCAGTAAAACGCCTTTCTAAGAGGATTATTTCAGTTGATTTTCTCTCAGCAGTTATCTTATGATGAGTATGATCCAATGTTTCTTGTATTTCATCACAACAAACAGTTAATTGATTTCTAAATTTTTCATTAGTACTTGTTTCTTTAACTAATATTATTGATGAAGAAAGTTCAGTCAGATTTGAAAATGCATCTAATAATTTTTCATAGTCATTTTTACTAATTCCTTTTATTTTGTAAGAATTAAGATCTTTTGAAATATCTACAAATATTTTCTTAAATTCTAATTTTTTTAATGCACTTTTTATTGCAGATTCATTACTGAAAATGAGATTGTTGATAAATCCAACATAATCATCAGGATTTGAATGCTGAACTTTATTGTAATATGTGTCAGTACTGGATATCCTATTTTTTTTAATAAATCCCAATATTTCTAATTTTTTTAATGAATTATTGATGTCTTTTCTCTTGTATCTTTTTCCCTTTTCATCTAGACAAATTTTCCAAATATCATCAGAATAATTATTTTCATCTTTAATATTTTTCAATAATGATGATATTGAGATTTCTTTCATGATGAAGTATTTTTTATGAACTATTTTATCGTTATTTTTTGTTTTTTGATTTTGTTGATTTTACTTCACTAGTTTTTATGATCTCATCCATTTTTTTTGCAAATTCATTGTATATTTTTTCTAGTTCTTTTAGAGGCATATCTACACCTAAAAGTTTGATAGTTTTATTCCAGGACTCAATATATTTTTCATCATCAAAGCCTTTGCCAAGTGTTTCAGCTAGAGAATTGATACCTTCTGTTTTACCTAATGCATAGATTGCGATTTCTTTGTTAGTTAACATGTATTATGTTCAGATATATAGCACCTCATTTAATTCAACTTTCTCTAAAATTTCTAATTGTTACTAGATTGATTGTATAATACAAACAGAGAAAATGAAATTATTATATAATTAATGATTATTCTTTTTTCTCTGTTAGATAGTAATGTAACTCAGTGTAACATTCTACACAATATTCTTCAAAATCAGTATGATCACAATCATATACTTTGTTTACTTGAACATTACATTTTGTGCAAGAAGGCATATCATTCTATTTTGAATGATTTTTTTATTTCTATTCCACCTAATGCTGTAATTATTGCTCCAATCACAAATAATATTCCCCCTTCACCCATCATTCTTTGCATATTTTCAGATTCTCCAGCCATCATCAAAGTTAAGACACCGCCTACAATTATCAAAATTCCCGTAACAATAAACATCATCCCTAATCCTTTGAATCGAGGTCGTTTTGGAATAAAGAACGCAATAAATGACAAAATTACTGGAGGCATTCCAAATATCATTCCACGTTCATGACCGTTTAATGGAATGAATCCTTCTCCATCCCCAGACATTATCACTATAACATCAGCACCATAAATCACTAAGAGAATAATTGAAATTCCCGATAGTATGTGAGGGATTGATACCATGTTTGAATTATTTTTGAGTTAATTAATAAACGTATTTTGTATTTGTTGAGAATTTGTTTATGGTAATGGCTGTGTGATGACTTTTTCTTTTAATGTCTCAAGTTTTTCTAATAATTGATCTATTGTTTCATTTTCTTTTGCTACTAAATTAAAATGTCCAAGTTTCCTGGATGGTTTAGAAATTTCTTTGCCATACATTTTCAAAAACACGTTTGGTTCAGATAGTTCTAGTGGTAAATATTTCCCTTCAAATGATTTTGAACCCAAAATATTATACATAATAGTTGGATGTAGTAATTTTGTACTTCCTAATTCTAATCCCAATATTGCACGTAAATGTTGTTCAAATTGAGATGTTTCACTTGATTGTAATGTGTGATGACCAGAATTATGCACACGTGGTGCTATTTCATTGATAATTATTTGATTTTCTTGATTAACAAACATCTCTATTCCAAATACACCTGCTCCTTTTAGAACAGTCATGGTGCTATTTGCAATACTTTCTGCTTTTTTTATAATCTCATCTGAAACTCTAGCAGGAGCGATAGTTTCACGTAAAATATTTTCTTCATGAATATTTTCAACTAAAGGATATGTTTTGATTTGACCTTTAGTATTTCTAGATGCAATAACTGATACTTCCATTTTAAATGGGATGAATTTTTCAAGAAGTAATTTTTGTCCCTTAAAATAATCAAATGCTTTTTGAATTTCATCTTCGGAATTAATTTTAAAATTACCACGTCCATCATATGCATCTCGTCTTGCTTTTAGTAATGCAGGATAACCAAATGAATTCATACCTGTTTTCACATCTTCAATATTGTTTATTTCAATGAAGTTTGCTACGGGGATTTGATTTTCTTTCAAAAATGTTTTTTGTAAAAATTTGTCTTGAATAATTTTTAATGTTTCTGGAGATGGATTAATTTTTGCGTTTTTTTCCACAGATTTTAACACATCACTATCCCCTGATTCTATTTCATACGTAATAATGTCTGATTTTTGAGACAACTCAACAATAGCATCTTTATTCTTAAAATCAGCAATGATTTGATGTGCACCCATTTGTGCTGCAGGACAATTTTCGGTAGGATCAAGTACAATAATTTTAGATATTTCATTTGGAAGATTCTGAGCAGCTTCTGTTATCATCATTCCCAGTTGACCTCCACCAATGATTCCAAGAATTTTTGCCATCTATCAAGATATCAAACATGGATTAAAAATAGATAGTGTTGATTCAAAATTATTGTAATAGTTATTTACTCTCTAGTTTTTTGTAATATAGTGCCTTATTCAAAAAAACCCCTAGTTGGAATTATCATGGGTTCTAGTTCAGATAGTCGAATAATGCAAGATGCAGCAAATATCTTAGATGAGTTTAAAATAAAACATGAAGATCAAATTGTTTCTGCACATAGAACCCCTTCAAGATTAACAGAATATGCACAACATGCAGAAAAAATGGGCTTTAAATTAATAATTGCAGGAGCTGGTGGGGCTGCACATTTACCTGGAATGATTGCATCACACACAACTATTCCAGTAATTGGAGTTCCCATCCTAGTCTATAATGATAAACATCCAAAAAAGATTGATGCATCAAAATTTTCAGCCTTTGGAGGATTAGATTCACTATTATCAATTACAGAAATGCCATCAGGATCACCTGTTGTGTCTGTAGGGATTAACAAAGCAGGAAATGCAGGAATATATGCAATTAAGATTCTTGCAAATGAATTTTCAACATTAAAAAAGAAACTAAAACAACATAAATCTAATCAGCATAATTCTGTGATCAAAGAATCTGAACAATTAAAGAAAGAAGGTCTTTCAAAATTTGCAAAAAAGAAATTCAAGTAACTAGGTCAATAATTCAAATTGTATATTCTTCTTTCTTAACATATCAATTAGTTTGTCTGACTGCTCTTGTCCTTGAGTTTCAAGACTAAGTGTTACAGTAACTGAACCTGCATTGACTTTTGAACTTAATCTATCGTGAATCACTTCTACGATGTTTGCATTTACTAATGCTATTTCATCTACTATTTCCTTAAAAACTCCAGGTCTATCAGGTAATGCTATAGATAAAACTAATAGTCTGCCCATTGCTGCAAGTCCTTTATCTACAATTTGTCCTAATAGATACATATCCACATTCCCTCCAGCCAACACAGCTACAACTTTTTTCCCAGGAGCGGGTTTTTTAGATATCAAATATGCTAAACTTACTGCACCTGCTGGCTCTACTACAAATTTCATTCGCTCCATTAGCAAAAACATTGCTTTTGTGATTTCAGTATCGTTTACAAGAACAATGTCATCAATGAGTTCATTGATTATTGAAAATGTTAATTGACCTGGAATTCGAACAGAAATACCATCAGCAATTGTTTTTTCGCCACCACCTTCAGTTAATATTCCTTTTTTTACGGATTCATACATGGATGGAAATGAATTGGACTGAACTCCAATTATTTTGATGTTTGGATTTTTTTCTTTTATTGCAATTAATGTTCCTGCTGCCAATCCCCCTCCACCTATTGGGAGATATATTTCATCGACATCAGGGAGCTGTTCTAATATTTCTAAACCAATTACTCCTTGAGCTGCGATAATCTGAGGATCATCAAATGCATGTATCAAAGTTGCACCAGTTTCTTTGGCAATTTCTTTTGCTTTTGATGATGATTCATCATAATTTACGCCTTCAAGAATTACTTTTGCACCATATCCTTTAGTTGCAGAAACTTTAGCAGGTGATGCATTTTTTGGCATTACTATAGTACAAGAGATTTTTTCTAACTCAGATGCAAAAGCAACACCTTGTGCATGGTTACCTGCAGAAGCTGCAACAACACCTCGTTTCTTTTCTTCATCAGACAATGAAGTTATTTTATAATATGCTCCTCGAATTTTGAAAGAACCAGTTCTTTGTCGGAACTCTGCTTTTAGATGAATTTCTGAACCTGTAAGATCACTGAATGTTGGTGAATGTATCAATGGTGTTTTTTTAATATTGTCTCCACGCATAGAGTCTGCTTTTACAATTTCATCATATGTGGGATTCATGGGAAATGTTGCTAGAAATGTGGCGTATTTGACTTCTTCTATAGAAAAAATATGATTTTTGTTAAATTTTATGCCTAAATTTCCAGTAATAACTAAATACTTCCAATAATTTCTTAAAATTATATCGAGGGATCGGATCTCCCCTTTGAGAATTGTTCTCATTTTCCGGTTCCTTGGTTTTAATTTATGATTTTATAATTAATTCAAATTCATCTAATCTTTTTGAGATTTGTTCTTTAACATCATCAGACATTTTTCTTGGGTCAAACAAACCTTCTCGATTATTATTTTTAATAAATTCTAAATCAAATGTACAAAGACAACCTTCTTCTCCTGAAATTAATCTTGAATCATCAATTAGTACAGAAGATGTTTGGTATGTTTCAATTAAAAGAGAATCTAATTCAGTAAATAATTTTTTCTTTTTTTCTGAAAGTTCTTTAAAATCAACATCAGTGTCTTTTTCAATTTCTTTAAAAATTTCTTCACGAAGTTCATCTTTCTCATAAAGAATTTCAAATAATTTTTGATGATCAAAGTCTTTGTATCCTCTTTCTTTTAATTTATCTAATACAAATTGATCACTATTATCTGAAAGTTCTTGTTCTTTATTTTTTGTCAAATCCACAATATCTGATAATTCTTTTTGACAGTCAATTACACGTTGTTCAGGTTTGTAATATAATAAAACATGGAATTGTATTGAAACATGTCCTGAAATTAAATAATTTCCGGCCATCACTTCAAATTTTGTAAAAATTCTTCTAATGTCCTCATTATTAGAAATAGTTACATCTTGAAGAGACCAATTATTTAGATTGGTATTAATTTTTTGGAAATAATCCATTACTTGTTTTGGATCAAAGGTTTTTTGTTCAGTTACAGTTGAATCCCCCATCATGACTTTGACATTAACTGTTTTTGTTAATTCAGATATTTTAGATAGGAAAATATTTTGAATATTTTCATTTTTTTTATTTAATATCTTTATGAAGTCATTAGGAGATCGTGTATCTAACCGCACATGTGATAGCAAATTATTCTTCGCCTTAAACCTTCACCAATCTCTAAATAGACATATTCGAAATTCTAGGCATGGAAAAATCCAAGTTAAAATGTGATATTTGTAAAGGAGGAATTATCGAGTATTTTTCTGAAAAATATAAGGGAAATAGAGGCAAATGTCTACATTGTGTGATTGATTTTCCATTAGAATAGATGATAGATTATGACTAGTAAAGAAGGATTATCAAAAAATATGCCTGAAGAAAAAAAGGGTCAGGAAGATGTAATTTCTAGTAAAAGTAATGATAAGGTATTGGATTTTGATGCAATGATTTTAGAAACTCAAAAACGGGTATGGGGTTCTCTTAAAAAAGGATATGAGTATTCGGGGGTAATTGATGATTCGGATAATTTTCTACGAAAACATGTATTTTCAAAATTAAACATGGTAGTACTATACGTAGATTTGGTGGGTTCTACCACAATGACTTTGGAAATGCCGTCTGAAAAAATTGCAATAATTATTGGATCATTTGCTCAAGAAATGGCATCAGTAATTAGAGAACATCACGGATATGTGTTAAAGTTTGTAGGTGATTCAGTGATTGGATACTTTGATGCAGAAGAAGACAGTGAAACTCCTTCTGAAAATGCAATAAATTGTGCAAAATCCATGATATCTGTTATCCATAAAGGGATTAATCCAATTTTAAATCAATATGATTATCCAGATTTGATGGTAAAAATTGGTGTCGATTTTGGACAAAATATCATTGTTAGATATGGTGCAGATGTAAAACAATCTCATGTAGATATTATTGGACCTGCAATGAACATTGCCTCAAAAATTCAGAGCATGGCAAAACCTGATCAAATTTTAATTGGTAGTGATGTTTATGAAAGACTAAATTCAGAATCACAAAAAAACTTTAGTCATGTAATATGGAATAAAGATGAATGGAAATATCGTTCCAGATTAACTGGTGAGATTTACAAAGTATACGAGTTTAAAGGATAGTAAATTTTTTAATTAAATTTTAAATTGTAAATTTTCCAGGACATTCAACATGCTCATAGTGATGTTCAGTGAATTTTTCTTGGACAACATAAATCACAATTTTATGAAGATCTTTTTCTAAGATGTCTTTTTTACATCTGAGACAACTCTTTTTTGAATTTTCCATGCGTACCTGCGATCCAAAATAGGAATCTATAAGGATCTGCGATCAACTCAAGTTGAGCTAGACTGACAAAGAGTTCACAATATGGTATATCAAATGCACAAAGTAAGGCAGAAATATAGTGAAAATGGACTATTTCTATGGATAATGCAGTAAATAGACACTTGCAAGACTTGTATGGATTAAATCCAAATATCCCACACATGGCATTTCAATTCCCACGATTGCCTCCAGGACTTGCACATCCAATGTTTAACAATTATGAAAGTCCATTAAAAGAACAATTTTCAAGACAAACAGAAACCGTTAATCAAAAACTCCAAGGATTCCAACAGATGTATCAACAATATGCCTCAGGATTACTATCTATGAATTCCACAATTATTCCTCCAGGACATCCATTGTATACTAAAAAGAACTCAACAGAAGTACTTCGTGCTGAAAATGATAAACTACTAAAAGAAAATACTGAATTAAAGAAAAAATTAGAAAAGAAATCTGATTCAAAATATTAGTAAAAATTTTTTCTGAAATTAAATTTCAATTTAACAGTAAAAATCCTTATTAATTTCAAATTTAATTTTAATCATGGTAAAAACTCCAGCTGATAAATGGAAAGATATTGTGGTAAAATACAGAAAACAATGTCAAAGTATTTTGAAAATTTCAAAAAATATCAGATATGCTGGAGTCATAAACGTTTACGGTAGAACATTAGCAGGAATTGTTAACCCCAAACTCAAACCTTTATTAAAATCAGAACAAGTAAAAAATGAGTTTTTTATTTTATCTACATTGATGTCATTAAGAAAAGATACATCAAAAACAGTTGGAAAACTTGAACATGTAATTTTACAACATCAAAAAGTAATTATTCTAATTTTACAAAAAAATGATATTACTTTTTACATATCAATTAATAGAAACGAAAGAGGAATAGAAAAACTCATCTCATTAATCAAAAAAGTAATTTAAAAATTATCCTAGTATTATTTTGCAGTTGGTTTGTATTGCTCTGAGGGTTTTATTTCAACTGTATTAGTTGATTTGATATTATAAACAGGGTCACCTTTTGGATCTTTTAACGTAGTTCGAGAAACAGTTGTAACATTTGTAAAAATTTTAATTTTTGTTCCATCATCAAGGTGATATTCATTAAATTCTTGTGAAAGTGTATCATAATGCATATCTGGTTTATCGATTGAATCCAGAATATCTTTTTTAGTAATTGGTCGTGGATTAGGAGTCCCTTTCAAAGTGCTATCAGGATATATCACAGTAAGAGTTTGTGCATCTACAGAAAAAGATACTTTATCACCATTCATTACTCGTTCAATTTTTTTGAGAACCGTTCTAGTTTTCAATATAGAATTATCTACAATTTGATATTTATTCCAAGGTTCTTTAATGATTTCAAATTCAATAGTTTTAGTATTTGCCATAATGAAAAATATAGAAAAAAATTGTAATATTAATTTTTTAATAAAAAAACAATCTAAGCTGGTGTAAAACCATGGTATCCACCAGTTTGTTGATCTTTATCATTAAAGATTGGCTCAAATAATGAAATCAAATAATCATCAGGATCCTGTATGATTGCATTTTTTCCAGTGTCTTTTTCTATGATGTCACGATGAATTGTAACACCTTTACTTTTTAACTCATCAACGGCAGATTTTACATCACCTACAAGGAATCCAATAGTGATTCCATTTTCAATTGAACTACCA
>Ga0233435_1001964_pt1 | contig 18434 bp, 21 predicted proteins | sample SI_122_August201_3_FD_182735 | JGI IMG/M metagenome (GOLD analysis project Ga0233435, IMG submission 182735) | Seawater microbial communities from Saanich Inlet, British Columbia, Canada - SI_122_August2016_135_MG | ecosystem: Environmental > Aquatic > Marine > Inlet | place: Canada: British... | reverse complement strand
GTTAGGAAATATTACTTCATGTGATATGGCTGTATCGCTTGCATATGCTCTGTTGTGTGAAACTACTTTAGGTGGTGGTTTTGAACTACCTGACTATATTGAAGAGTTCTCCTTAAAGTGCTCCGATGGACTGACGCAATTTGATGAAGGGTATATGGAGGCTTTAAAGAAAAACCTTAATCGAGATGATAGCTTTACTGGGAAATTTGATAATGAAATAGACGAGCCTAGAAATATTTTCAAGAGCATCAGAAATGAGATTTATGATGAAAATAAGAAACAAGAATTAAGCTATTTAATAATGCGAGAAATAATAAACAAGTGGAATCTTTTGTAAGGAAGTAATTGGAATGAAACGGGCAGAAATTAAAAATGCACATGAGGACTCAGTCCTTGATAGCTTTAAAAAGCATAGTGCATCTTTAAATAACATTATTGTAATAATTAGCAAACCTGAACCTCCAGATGCAATTATTACAATAAACGGAATTACAACATGGATTGAAATAACAGATGCTTTCTTTAGCCGAGAGCTTGCAGAAAGCATTACAACGCATGTTGCAGATGATAAAAAACACAAACCTGTTCCAAAAGAAAAACGTTTTTGTGTCGAACCAGATGAACAATTTAGCTCTATCCTAGAGAGCGTTATTGTTAAAAAATACGACAAGAGTTCGATAGGAAGCGTATATAAACAATATGGAAGCGGTATTTTGTTGGTTGGTATTATAAACCCTTTTTCTGATTCAAAAGAGTTAATAAATACTGAAAAACAGAGAATATTGGAAGCTATTAAATCAAAAGAAAAAAGATTTAATGAAATTTACTTATATGATGTGCATGATCATTTATTTCAAAAATTGCTGTAAAAATAGCATAACAAATAGCTCCAGCGGACAGTTTAAAGCGTCACTTTTTTTGCATACGCAAAAACGTGCCACTTTAAACTGCCGCTGAGCAAGGCGTTATGTGTCAACAAATTATTTGAGGAAGTTTAAAATGAGAATGCCTGTTTTAGTAATCGCTTTTGCAATAATATTTGATTTTTTATCAGTGGCATATGCTAGTGGAATGCCTGAAAATATATTATCAGAAGTTAGAGCATCTATAGAATCAAGATACCCAGATAACTATTCTATGCAAAAAACGCTAATACAAGATCAAGTTAAATCATATGAGTATTTAGAAGGCTACTATCCATCTTCTGTCCCATATGATGTTTTTGAAAGAATAAAAGAAAAAATCATATCAAGATACACATCTAATTTTTCTATGCAAAAAACGCTAATACGGGATCAAGTGGAATCTTATGAGTATTTAGAAAACTATCACCCATCTTCTGTCCCATATGATGTTTTTGAAAGAATAAAAGAAAAAATCATATCAAGATACCCATACAATTTTTCTATGCAAAAGACGTTAATCAAAGATCAGGTAAACTCTTACCTAGAGTTAAACAGGTAAATTTTAGTAAAATACAGCCAGGGCAGTATTAAGTAACTACTTATTATTTGTTTTAGGCGGGATAATAAACACATAACGAATAAGGTTAGATTGTGATTCTCGCGCCAAAATACAAGCACTCCCATTAAGCGGGGGAGTAATCCAATAGTCTATTGTGGTGTCAATCAGCAGTAGCGAGAAGCCACAATCCGAACCATTTGTTATACGAACAAATAAAGCTTCACCCCTGGATGTTTTTGAACGCCCGCTATTAGCCGAAAGCGACCCCCTGCTGTACGATCATCAAGAGTCCGTAATGTGTAAATCAGCCACCTAAAAAATTCCGGTGACTATGTTCTGCTGAATAGCCGATGTTGTTAATTTACCGTTTCTGGAAAACAAAAAAGCCCCAGCAAATTAATGCTAGGGCTTCCCAAGTGGAGCTGAGGAGGGCTTACTTGTTAACAGGAGCGTAAGGGTTGTAAGCGATGCTCTCAGTACGCAGGTCAGTGGTACCGTTCATACGAGAGTTGTTGGCTGCATCCATATCAGTCTGCATGTCAGAAGAGCCCTTACCAGAAGCATTTACAGTCATGCTGAAGTTACCTTCTGCGTCGCCCTTACCAGCAGCAGCTCCACGTCCCTTTCCGTCGAAAGCACCATCAGCTGATCCAGTACCGTAACCAGACTGGTTGTCGTCCCCGCCACCGAAGAAAGCAGAAGCACTGGAAGCGAAAGCAACGAGAGCGATAGTAGCGATAATTTTTTTCATGATAAATTCCTCAAAAGTTTAAATCTGGGTAGGTAGAGAGTAGTTCTCTCTGTAACAATGGAGGCAAGTATACAAGCGATCTATTGAATAGTAAAATAGATATTAATTATCCAAGATAAGTTTTAACTATCTGCCGGGTCGGTTTAGGCAATTCACACATACAGCTTAACTGACGTACAGTAGCCCAATGCGCAACACCTTGACGGTTACTGAGTAGAGGCTGAGCGCTTTCTCAATTGATCCCTGACTTATCCACTTCAGAGGAGGATGGAAAAAAATCTATCTGGTCTGGTTAAGTGTAGATTTGATCGGAGTGCACAGTAAATAGAGTTAATGCAAACAACACTTCTTAAATTTCTTGCCACTACCACATGGGCAAGGATCATTTCTTCCAACTTTGGATAAGCCTCTCTCAAAAGGTTGAACAGTCTGCTGATCAGCAGTGTCATCTTGCTTAAACTGCACAAAGATCTTTCTGATGGCATCTGGTATTCCAGCTTCAAACTCTTGAATTTCATCTCTTGGCATTTCGAGTAGTGTTTTGATTCCATCAATAGTGCCAAAGAGGCCAATCATGCGTAACTCCTCTTTTACAGGCTCTCCATTAGCAATCCAATCCTCTTCTTTGATAAGTAAGGCACGGATATAACCTCGGCACCAGTCAGTAATTGTGAGCTCTTCAACACCAACTGCACCTGGAGAAGCAAATATTGGTTGGAAAGACTCTGGATCATCAGAGAGTAGCGAAAGGTTGCTGTACAGTAATCTGAATAGAAAACCATGCAGGCGCTCTGTAGCTTCCTTACCAAATATATCCCAATCCGGCTCTTCATCGCGCCACAGTACAGGTTGCCATTCTTCAGCAGTTAACTGTACGGGGGCACTGATTATTGCAGTAAGAAATCCATCTAGCTCAGAAATTGAGGCTACCCTTGCCCGCTGACCGTCTTGATTGAGAAGCTTCTCCGCATCATAGTCAGTGCAGATGAACATATCTAAGTCTAAGAGTTCAGTTTCATCTAATGGCTTGTCGAGTGGTGCTATTTCAATCTTATTGGGCTTTAGCTCATCATCTGTCTGTATGGCGTTGATAGCTACTTTTAGAGCCTCTTCATCATCTTCAAAAGTATCATCCCAGATAATGACATCATTATCTGGGGAAATTATTTCTAAAATCCACCCATCATCGAACTGGCTGGTGTAGATATCAATGCTGTAGGTAAATCCTCGAAATGAGTAGAGGCGAGAGGACTCTGAATCAGTAATGTCTATCTTGTCTTCTCTACTCATTGTTGCTTGACGGTGTAGTTGAAACGGGAATCCTCAAAGCATCTCGTCCACCATACTTAGCCTCAGCCTCCGTTACCCACGCTGGAGTACGACCACGCCCTGTCCAGGTCAGCTCATGATTCTCTGGATTATGGAATACCGGCGCTACTTTTCCGTGCTTTTTTGAGGAAGCTTTTTTCTTCCTTGTTTTTATCTTTATTGAAGAAGCTAGTTGCTTGATAGTATTGGCACCATATTTTTTCGCTAATGCATAGAGCTCCTTCTGCGCTTTTGATGCGACAGTGCGGGAGTCTATCTCAGTTTCAATATTAGTGAGCAGCGTATTTAGATCTTTGTTTGATAGGCGTGTTAAGTTCATAGTTGCTTTGCTGGTCTTTTTTTGATTAGTGTGTGAAATGAATCGTATTAGTATGTAATTATTTAATAAAGGTAAAGTTAATGCGTTATTTAGTTTATTTTGTAATCCAATTGGTATTTGATTTGTAATATATATAATCTTTATCTTTTTTTATATATTCGTTCAAATGTTCCTGAATGCCGGGGTTGTGATTTAGTGACAGTATTGCGAGCTTGATGGATCTCGTTGTTTTGCGCTTGATCTTGTTTTCAGGTGTGTTTGCTTTTAGGAGGCTTTTGTATTTTAGCTTACCGTTCTCTGTTTTTAGAAGCTCAATGTTTTCTAAAAGGTCTTTGTCGTCAGGCCTCTCATCAAGTGCACCATTTAGAGTATTGATATGCTCGGTTGTTGATTGAATGGTATTTTCAATTTCATCGTAATAAGGTTCATTTGATTGAATAGTGAGTTCATTTTCAGAATGTATGTTGACTGAGTCATCATTGATGCAGCTACTATCAGTGCTGAATCCACCAGAGGTAACATAAGCGTATTGGTTCAGATAATTAGGAAGCGAATTAGAGACGGGGTGACTGAGAATATAATGAAGGTCTGTAATTTGTTTTTTGTTACGAATTACGCCATAGTTGTTGACTTTATTATTGAACTCTACAAGCAAATTATTTGAATTTATTGAGAATATGAAGCGATTTATTCCTGTAGCTTCCATGATATCTGTATTTGTTGATTTGGAAGTTCTTTTGATAATGAATGTCTCAATCAGTGACTGTAAGCTATCTAGTAAATCTTCCCTAAAAACTTCAATATCAATAATTGCTGACTTTACTTCTTTGATTAGCCCGCAGTCCCCCCCCGTTTGGTTGTGGTAGTCATAATCGTGCAAACAATCTCTTAGAAAGCCTTCAGGGTCATCGTGGATGATTACTTGCTTATTTTGATAGTCAATGGTTCGTTCAGAATCCCAATAGCTCCCAGAATCACGCACGGTCGATTCGGTTACTGAGTATGGTGTCGAGTAGTCATAATCTAAGTTACAAAACTCATCTTTAGCTCTAATCCTTACGCCACTTTCTAGTAACCCCCTGACAAGTTGGTCTACGTCAGATGCAAATGGGTTGTTGCCTGCATCTAGCTGTTTGCTAGTAGGTGCTGGATAGCTGTCTAAGCGGGAGCTGAGATCGATGGCAGAAAACTCGTCATTTCTGTCGATCTTGTTCTTATGCTGGCCAGCAAGCAGAGCAGCACAGAAGCAAAAACAAGCATCAATACCCACCCATTGAGGCTGAAATGAATTTTTGAAGAACTGTTTTGTGAAAAATGAAATATTCAAATTTATCAATACTATATCTGAGTTACAGGAGTTTGTAACGAATCGGTAACACACTTGTAACCCTTTTATAGGTAAGAGGGTAGCAAATCCTCTCTAGATTTCAACCACTGATGCAGGAGAACGTTATGACTATAGATGAATCGGGGTTTAGAGCGCTAAGCCAGGTGGAGCTTTACCTAGGGCTGGGTAGGCAGAAGACAGAAGTACTAATCATTGGGGGGGCAGCAACAAGTAAAGAGGATTGGAGCGTAGGTGATTGCCTTGTCAATGATGAGACAAAGTGCTCATCTAAGGCTTTGAAAATGATTGCTAACCAAGGATCACTTATAGCCTCCCTGTCACGCCAATTTGTAATGCTGGACAATCGGTAAACAATCATGAGTAAGGCATTCAAATTCTCAACGTACAAGGTCAGAGGGTTATCCATCTCACCTGATTGCAAGGCTAAACAGGTGGAGTTTGTAGATTTACGCCACTCTAACTTAAGCGTAATCGCCTACCGATCAGGGAAAAAAACCTACAGCGTCCGATATCTGATTAGAGGAGTACGAAACCGTATATCTATTGGTGATGCCGATGTTATTGAGTATGAAGAAGCTGTTGAGAAATGTAATGAGATCAAGAAATTATTAGGTCAAGGGAAAAACCCAAAGACTCATGAAGAAGAAGGGTCAATTACATTTAAAGAGTTTTGTCAAAAATACTACCTGCCGCATGCTTATGCTGTTAAGAAAAGCGCTAAAGCGGATGAGTCAAAATTAAATAAATACATTTATGGTGAAATCGGGGATTTGCCGATCGCCAACATCAAGCGACGTGATGTTATTTTATATATAGGACGGCGTAGATCAACGCTGGCAGTAGCGACCTGCAATAAGCATCAGAGCCTTTTAAAGGGAGTAATCAGACTGGCTGCTGAACTAGAGTTGATAGAAGAGTCACCAATAGAGTCTCTTAAGCAGCAGAGAGAAAACAATCAAGTTGAAACCTTTCTGGATGAAGAACAAGCCGCACAGTTTGTTGCTGAGTTGAATGGGTTGAAGAATGAGATTGTTGCCAATCTTCTTATGTTTTTGTTGTTTACTGGACTAAGAATTGGGGAAGCAATCGATGCTAAATTAAAACACTACTGCAAAAGGTCCGGGACACTAGAGATTCCGTGTCCAAAAAATGGTCGCAAAAGGAGAGTACATCTAAATACTACAGCAAGGAAGATTATCGAGGGCCGATACAACCATAGTGAGGCTGAAGACTATATATTTCCTGGGAAAAAAGGGAGATTATCGCCCCCCCAAAGAATTTTTAAAAGAATTGCAGAAAAGATTGGAGTACCAAATTTGCGGATACACGACTTGCGACACTCATTTGCTGGTTTTGCCTCACAGGCTAATTTAAGTACAAAAGAGATAGCTTCTCTACTCGGGCATGCCTCAGTACGGAGTACGGAGAGGTATCTGCATATTTCAAATCAGAGAGAAGCAGGTGCAGCAGAGAATGTGGCAGAGATTATAAATCTGGCTATTAACTCAAGCTCTAAAGCAGGAGTGGATCAAAATGAAATCGTGAATATGACGGTGACTAATGATGCTGCTGCTATAGGAACAATACAGCCACCTGCAAACATTGAGGGAGCCAGTGATGTTATTAAGTGAACAGATACGAGCAGCATTGAGGAGCCTGCACCCGATATAGCATCAAGGGATTGTGATTATTGTTTGCGGAGGCTATATACCTCTAGGTGGATTAATGGGATTGCAGCAGCATTGTAGTAGGCCCAATAGATAGAAGGATGATTAATGATTAAAAACAGTATTAATTTTATTTTAGAATTAGATTCATGTGCTAATGAGTCTGAAGAAAAAAAATATTCAACAGTAGTAGTAAAATAAATCAACGGGAGAATTGTTATGTATAAGCAAATTAAGTGGGGTAAGGAATATACTAGGTATGATGGAAGTAAAACGTTTAGAGTGGAAAAGAACAGAAATGACCTAAGAATTGCTCGCTTCAGCCGAGATAAGAAATACTACGTGCCGATTGAGAATTATTATATATGTGCTGATGTACATTATGTGTCTCATGAAGAGACTAGAATTGGATTGCTGTGTAATCAAGAGGAAGATAATGAGTGTTCTGCTTGTAATGTCGGGCATGAGCCAAAGCAGATGACATTGATGCCTGTATATGATGTTTTTTTGAAAGAGGTTCAAATAATTGCTATGAGCGAGAATTGTGATCCTGGGTCTTTATCCCCTCAGATTGAATCAATCATGATTGAACATGGTGATAAAGATGAAGGTCAAGACATAACAATCTGTATTAGTAAGCCTGACATGTATTCATTTGATGTCCAGGTAGGTTTCCCTATAAAAAATGGAGCCAAGATAATGGAACGCAAAATTAAGGAATTTGAAAAAAAGGTTAAGGCTGGTTCAGGTTATCTTGTCTCTTGCTATACAGAGCTTAGTAATGATGAAATGCTTCAAGTCGAAGAAATCAACATGATGGCTGAAGTATCAGGATATGACCTTGATGATGCTGCTTGAATTCATAAAAGATGAGCATTAATGATTGCAGGTTGTTGATTAGTCAAGTTGGCTAGCACTTTGTTGAACCTGTTTGGCGGTAGTTGGCAAGAAAGCAACTACCGTCAAACGATAACGGGAGTGTGATTGTTTCTAGTAAATATGGTGAGCATAATGAATAAAGATAAAACCCCGATAGTCTCGGGAACAGATCTAGAGAATTTCAGGAGTGCATATAGCGGTGAAAAACAGCTGTCCATACTGAAAGATTCTGGTGGAAAAATGGTTGTGACTTGGCCTGTGGGGATAGGGAAAAGTCACAGTATTGATGATGTTATTGAGGCATCTATTGAGGGAAGTGATTATGATATTGTTTTAATATTTGAACCTACGCGTGATTTGATTAATGAAAGGAGGCTGATAAAGAATCCATTAAATAGTGAAATTAATATAGTTAATTTAAAGCCGCGTCCTAAGATTAAGTGTGGGGATGTTGATGATATCTGGAGTGTGTATGAGGTTAGAGGCATGGGAACATTGGGGCGAGCTGAAATATGTAAAAAAAGATGTGAGTCAGTAAACTGCTCTTGGTTAAAACAGCACCAAGAGATAACATCTGCAGATGTTGTTTTTGGAACTCAAGCATACCTAAAAAATGTACCACTGCTGTTGCATGATATTAAGAGAAGAATTGGGGACAAAAAGATTCTTGTATTGCTTGATGAGGTAAATTTTGCGATGTCCTCATTTCAAGAGAGGCTGTCTGATCTGCATCTTCTTCAATTAGTTGAATTATTTGATGATATAAAAGAGAGCTTTAAAGATGAGTCCTGGTTTAAGGAATGGCAGTACAAGCTAAATGTACTGAGAAAAGCTCAAACTTTAGATCTATGTAAAAGCACATGGGGCTTTCCAAGGATACCTATGCAAGCAGCACTAATGATTCAGCAGAGAGGCTGGAATAAATGGAATGAACAGTTCTCATATATTGGCGGTGCTCTTGAGGTGTTTCATGACTCCTTGCCAAAATCAAGGCAATTTGATGATAATGACAGCAGCCTTGTTTACTCAATTGAACCAAAAATCCCTGCTGACTTTGTTGTTTACTCTGCGACGATAGATCCACTACTAATAAAGTATCGATTGAATATGAAAGATGATATTTGTAGTCCATATGAGCACTTTAGGTTCTTGGATAAAAAAACGCGCTGGTACAATATTAGTTCAGGGATTGGGGCAGCAAAAAACTATCCTAACAACAGGGCTCAAATCTTGGATTTCTTTTCTCAGCTTATAATGATAAGGGTAGATGAAAACAAAAAAATACTGCTTATCTCAAGGAAAAAATATGCAGAATCAGTAGTGGAAGAGTTGCAGGAGATGTTAAGGGAGAATGATAGGGACGATATAAGAGTAACATACTCTGCTGGCTCAGATAGTCATGGCGACAATATTGACTGTCAAGTCCATGTTATCCATTATGGCGTTGTAGGTATCAATAATTACGAAGATTTTGACTGTGCATATTGTATCCAGAGCTATTATATTCCGATAGATCTTGTTAGCCAGGGGCTGCAAGAGTTATTTCGAGATGATCTACACATAGAGCTTGATCTGGAACTGGAGAGGCTACCTTGCCGAAGACAAATAAATGTGAAAAGTTCTGACCACCGCTTTACAAGTATTAATGCACTTGCACAGCCCATGATGGACCACCTAGAAAGTGGTGTTGTAACTCAGGCAGTAGGCAGGATACGCCCCTATACTTCGGCGTGTGAGGTAATTACATTTCAGTGCTCGGAAAATCCACATTATAAATATGATGAAGACTTCCTGTCACTTGATGCGGCACGATCATTTTTTGATGTCAAGCACCAGAGGTCAAGACGTAAGGAAGAGTTGTCGAATCGTGTTCAGGAGCATAAAAAAAGGGGGTTAAAACAGAAAGAGGTTAGCAGCTGTTTGGGTGTTAGTGTAAGAACCGTCAGGCGATACTGGAATTAGTGACATGGTAATTTAATGATATGGTGCTTTCATGATAAACGTACTGATTAGCAACAATGGACTGGAACAGCATGTGACTGTTGATCAGCTTGACAAAGCTACGAGACAAGTTAGCTATTGCGAGTGTATTGATGAAATGATTAAGTTTGCAAATGCCGAAAAAATCATCATTGCAACATTGCATATTAAATACGACTCTACACATAAGCTGCTGAGTCTGGTGAAAGGTATTAAACACACGAAACCATGTGACTTCGTACCACTAGAGGTGTCTATATGCCTAGTTGCTATCAGCGGCTGTAAAATAATTGTTATACCGACTTTTAATAATCAAAGACTGCTTTCTGATTTACAAGAGTTGTTGAATTTGCCTATCATGTTTGTTGGGCACAATTTACAGTTCAGTTGGTACAGTCTCTGGCAAATAGGAGTTGAGCCTCCAAGTAGATGTTGGGATACCTATATTGCTGAGCGCTCAATGTCTCTTGGTGTGTTCAACAGTACGGATCGAGAGAATAAGAAAAAATTTATTGCACAGCAAGAAGAGTTTTTGTCATTAGGGCATTGCTGCCTTCGCTATAGAGTACCCAACATCATGTTAAACAGTAGCCACTCAGTAGTGCCTGAGGAGCTGAAATCTAGTACTTACCGTCCTCATTTAGCAGCAAGAAAATTAGCTTTCGTGTTAGCTAAACTGTTTGTAAAGCAATCAAGGAAGGCTGAAGGCCAAGGGGTTCTTAAACACCTACAGGATATAGAAATGCGCTGGGTCATGACGAATGCTCGGATGGGATGGCATGGAATGCTGATTGACCAAAATAAAGGTATGCACGCAAAAAAGGTTGCAAGACGTGTTAGGGGAAATTTTATAGAGCGGTTAAATCCATACGGTATTGAAAATCCAAGGAGCCAGTGTCAGCTAAAGGACTATTTTCGCTTAGGGGGGTTGCTGGATTACTTCTGGTCAAAAGGCACCTATAGATTTGATCGAGAAATATTGAAAGAGAACATAGATCTTGATGGTGTTGTTGAGGTTTTGTTGCAATTAAGCCGCTTAGATGACATCGAGAATTTGCAGCTTCTCAATCCGCTGTTTATTTCTGAAGAAGGACGTGTACATCCAATGCACATACAGTTGGGTGCGGCAACGGGGAGACAGTCTTGTAAATATCCATTTGTGTTGGGACTATCCAGAGAGCAGCGTAACTTGATTGTTCCATCAACAGATCATGCGATTTGTGAAATCGATTATTCTCAAATTGAGCCCGGCGTGGCGGGTGTAGTATTCGATGATAAGCGATTGATCAAAATGTACAATACAGGTGATGTGTATACAGCAATGGCTGATCTATTTTTAGATGGTGTATCGGTTGGTGAATCCCTTTTCTCGACATATCTGCATAATGAAACGAGATTAAAATCACGCAACCTGATGAAGGTCTGTACGCTTGGTTTGATTTATGGGTTAAGCGCTTTTGGCTTATCACGTAAGCTACGGATTGATGAGGCATCTGCTGCCTCCTTGATGGACAAGTTCAACAGTATGTTTCCTGATCTTATCAATAATCAGGAGATCATCGTTGCTCAAGGTCATGAACGAGGATATGTAGAGACTGCCACGGGATTAAGGCGCTATGTGAGCACAAAAGGATCTACAGGCCATGACAAGAACTGGATGAAGAACCACCCCGTTCAAGGGTCTGCGGCGGTGGTGTTTAAGGATGCTGGCAATCATCTAGACAAGGTTCTGAAGGAGTACAACGCCCATATCATCTTGCCATTGCACGACAGTTTTGTTGTCGAGGCACCGATTAAACAAATAGATGATGTAGTAGATTTAGTGTCGGAGGTCATGTGCAGCGCTTTGAAGAGGCATTTCCCAGAGCTGGCTCCCCAAGTGTCAGCAGGTAAATCTACAGTGAACTGGAATAAAGATGGTGAAGAAGCAGCATTAGATCAGTGGACAGAGGGAATAGAAAAATTACTGTAGTGGTAAGCGCAAAAACAGTGAAGTACGATTTTGTGATTTCAAGTGACTGCAGTGAATCGACCGCTGGTTCTGCTGTGATTGAATCTACATTTTGAGGCATTTCTACAGTTAGTTATTGAAAACATAGGGAATTCTAGTGTAATGAGGCTAAAAGCGGACACCAACCCTTATTTATGATCATAATATAGGGTTCGTGTCCGCTTTTTTGTGGGAAATGCTTAAAAAACAATGATGTAAAATTTTTGTGATTTCAAGTGACTGTAGTGAATCGACCGCTGGTGCTGCTGTGATTGAGTCTAGATTTTGAGGTATTTCTACAGTTAGTTATTGAAAATATAGGGAATTCTAGCGTTATAAGGTTGGAAAGCGGACACCGACCCTTATTTATGATCAGAATAAAGGGTTTGTGTCCGCTTTTTGTGGTCTATGTGGCTACATGCAATCTGGTGTGAATGAGTCACATCAGTACTTCGGAGAACACCATTAGAGCGCTGTTTAAGAGGAGTCTAGTGTTGACCAATGGGTTGAGCCACATTCGCTCTTCTGAGCTCAATTTACCCCCTATTTCATGCGATATGAAGCTTTGAAGGGTACCCCATCTTTTCCGTGATGCATTCAGGCTTGGAGTGCTCGAGCACTACTACTAGAGCTGCCAACCATTAGATGGTGAGTATTTTCTCTGATCGCACAAAGCAACGCTTTGAAATATATATAAATAAAATGTAATTTTACTTCTGGATCCTACGCCCATTTTAGCCTCCAGTAGTGGATTACGTTCTATCTAACCACTATTTCAAGGAGGCCAATCTTGATTGCCATCAAACAACAGTCAGACCTATCCCACCCTCTTATCCCACCTAACCACCATCTCCTACTACAGGAGAAACTGGAGTTCCTGAAGAAGGAATTCGGAAATGGCTATGATCCACAAGGTAGCAGCGGATATATCGTCTATTTCAACAGTACAAAGGATGAGCTCAACTTCTACGAGCTGGGACTACATGCCCCTCTCCACAAGATGATCTTCGAATACGCGCTTTATCAACAGCACTATCAATGCTACGAGTTAGCGCTGCTTCTAGGAGACTCATTCGGCTACCTGCTGATCCTTCCAGAGGAGCACCTATCTGAGCAGTTCCGCTCAACAATCCACAAGGAGTACCTGCAGCAAGAGGTTCTATCTCAAGAGGTCAGTGATGCTTGACTACACAAGTTCATTCTCAGAAGAGGGGCTATGGAGGAAGATCCAATCACTCTCATCAAGTCAGATGTGTGAGCTACTACGTAAGGCGATCCTACTCTATGTGCTGCTCAAGTCTGATGAGAGTAGTGCTATCCAGAAGGGGCTGATCATCTCTGCACTGGGGTATCTGATCTGTCCCATCGATGCCATCCCAGACCTAATTGTAGGGATCGGCTACAGCGATGATCTATCCATCATAACCGTACTACTCAACCGACTACAGGAGTCCATTACACCAGCAATAGAACTGGAGGCAGAGCTTTTAATGCCTTCAGCTTGTGATTAACAACCAAACCCAATAGAGCAACATCAAGGAGAAAATGATGAGAGCAAAAAGTGAAAACCAGCAGGATGATAAAACGGTTACAACCAACACCTCAGCAACCCATGCTGAAGCAAAACCAGCAACAAAACCAGCAGCAGCTAAAGAGAAGGATACAGAACCCGTCATGCGTAAAGAGGCCACTCAGCAAGAGTCACTAACCACGTTGCACCAAGGGATATGTAACAAGATGAGCAGTCGTGCAATTGGCAAGCTGGAGTATGAGCTTGGATATTCTCAACAAGGTGAAGACCTACTCTTAAGGATCAGTAGTAGTAACTCAGGAGGGTTCTTCTCCAAAGAGTGGATCACCCTATCGGCAATTAGTCAGCTGCTGAATGAGCTATCCAAAACCAAGAAGCCATTCATTGCACCGCGATTTGCACCGCTATTTATCAGCAAGTCGCAAAACAACCAAGGATTCATGGCAGCGGCACTGATCGACCTGAAGCTGATCCAAAGGGTATCCTTAAAGCAGTACCAGCTACAGGTAGTCGATGGTGGAGTGGTAGCACTACAGAACCAATGGATGGAGCAGGTGAAGAAGATCTCATCAGAGGTCGGTAGTAATCGTAAACCAGCTAAACCATCCGTATCCACTAAACCTGTTAAGTCCACTGTATCAACCAAAGCAGCAACACCAGCAACAACCAAAGCAGCAGCCGCTACTATCAGCAGCTAACCCCCCCCTGTAATCCCATTACAGATCCCCGGTGGAATCACTCCACCATCACATCCCCCAAACCTCATCAGAAACCACACAAGCCACCTCTCAGTGGAGAATGCGTCGTGCCTGAAGGGTTTGGGGTTATTCCTCATTATCTGACCTACAAGCGGCCAGAGAAGATACAACAAGGAGCCATAATGAAAACTATCGATGAATCGCGTTGCCCCTACACCCTGTCAGAGATAATGCTAGAGCTACTCAACAAAGCTATTGCACTACATCCAGATGCATCAGCCATCACCCTCAACTACAGAGACCCCAGCCACAGTGTAGAGAGCGGTGGCTACCACCCTGTAGAGATTCGTATCAACCACAGGGGTGAGATCCAATACATCACAGACTTCACCTACTATGGAGCTGGACCATATGCAGAGCTAGGCAAAGAGATCGATTTTGACTTCAGTAATGATACGTTTGAGCATATGAGCCACCTCTACCCGCTAGAGGAGGGGAGGGAGCTGTTTGATGTATGGCAGCAGAACTTCACCAGTTATGTGGCGGCAGGTGTATTTGAATGCACGGTATCGCCAGAGTAAACCTATCTGGATACCTACAAGTAACACTATCTCAGCTTTACTCCCCCCCTAATCTCGCAACAAGACCGGAAATGAACCGGAGCAAGTTGTTTAGCAGATCTACCATCAAACCAAGGGTGCTATGGCTACTGTCCGGTGTAGCTATAGCCCACTCAAAACCCATCTCAAAGCAGCGACACAAGAACCCCTAATTAACGGCTCAGTGTTGCAGCGCTATCTCACTTATTCCAAGCAACTCATCCAACGTACAAATCAACCACCAAACCGCAAGGAGAATCACTATGGAGCAATCCACCCGTTTCACATTTACACAACGTGCCATAGAAGCACTACCCCCCAATGATCCCAGTAGCAGATCTACAGAGGCAGAGTACAGTGATCTACAGACACCTGGACTTAAGCTGCTGGTCGGTAAAAATGGTCATAAGAAATTCCTCCTACGCTACAGCTTCCAGCGTAAGAAGTGCGCCATTTCTTTAGGTCCCTATGGTCCACTGACCGTAATAGATGCAAGGAGAGAGGCCAATGAGCTACGTAAGCTAATTGCTACTGGAGTTGACCCCAAGCAACAGAGGCTCAAACAGGAGACCCTGATCACTATGGATCAGTTCTTTGAAGATCACTATCTCAAACATGCACGTAGCAACAAACGGAGTGCTGATACAGATCTATCCCGCTATCGAACTCATATCCATAAACCCTTTGGACCACGTAAGTTACAGGAGATCACCCACCAAGAGTTTCAACCCTTCTTCAACCAGAAGCGAGAGACTAAATCAGCATCTACCGTCAATCGACAGATCTCCCTGCTGCACAGAATGTATGTACTGGCACAACGCTGGGGCTATGCCGATCACAACCCCATACATGGGGTAGAGAAGTTCAGAGAGGCGGGTCCCAAGCAGCGTTTCCTATCCGCAGAGGAGATACGCAACCTGTTTACAGCAGCTGATCAGGACAGCAACTACTATGCGGCTTGCTACATCAAGTTCCTACTACTGACTGGTGCCAGAAGAACAGAGGGGCTCAACGCCAAGTGGAAAGACATTGAGATTGCTAATGACAGTGATAAAGCACTATGGTTTATCCCACAAACCAAATCAGGTAAAAGCAGGCATGTGATACTCAACACGGTAGCAGTAGATCTACTACAGTCCATAAGTCGTGTAGAGGGTAACCCCTACATCTTTCCAGGTAACATCGTAGGCCATGCGATACAGAACCCCATCAAGGCATTCAAAAGAGTTGCCAAACGGGCAGGGCTGGAAGCTGAGCTACGCCTGCATGATCTGCGCCATACAACGGCTAGCCTGATTGTGAATGCGGGTGGTAGCCTCTACGATGTACAACACGCCTTAGGCCATAGCAGTACAAGAATGAGCCAACGCTATGCCCATCTCAGTACAGAGAGACAGCAGATCACCTCTAACCTTGTGGGTAGTGAAGTGCAAAGTGCATTAGGTAGCGACCTCTATGATCAGCAGATAGCGCAGCCATAGCGCAACAGTGATTAGCATCAACCATCTATTGAAGTAGATCAACATGGTCGATATGAACCCACATATCGACCATTTTTTTTTCACCATCTACAGATCCAAGCTTCAACCTTACCCTCCATAAGCAAATTGAAAGCAGGGTCACTCAAACAGAATTTAGGGCACAAAATATCGGTTTTATGCCCCCTAAAAACCAACATTACATTAGTTCTCGGAGTGCGGTGATCGATCAGAAATCGGCAGTTACCACCTTGAGCGACCTGTTCAATCAAAAACAAGGAACCATTATGGCAACGATTCTATTCACGTCTCTGAAAGGAGGTGTAGGTAAAACATCTCTGGCCCAGTGTCTATCCCTCTATACCGGCGTACCTATTGTCACCAACGATATCGCTACAGTCGATGAAAGCGAAAACACCATCCAGATAGAGAGCAACCTCAAACGGATACCACCCGATATTCTGGAGATGGAGGATCTGATTTTTGACTTCGGTGCAATGTCTACAGCCATCGATCCAAAGATCGCTCAAGCGGCTGAGATGGCCGATGTCATCGTCATACCGACCCTACTGGATATGAGAAGTATAGAAGCGACGACCATGACCTACAACTTTGTTAAGGATGCCTGTAAACCGGTAGTAATCATCGCCAACAATTTTACCGGCACTGAAGAGAAAAATATCTATGCTGATCGCTTTGAGATGCTAGAGAGTATCAAAAGTGATCGTAACTCTCCTATCACCATACTTCGGGTCAGAAAGAGCACACTGATCGACCGTATCACTCGTGATGGTCCACAGTGGTATGAGAGCGTCTTCCACAAGAAAGGGCTCCACATGCTCAAGAAATTTATACTGCGCCTTGAAGAGAACATCTTTGAAGAGATATTCAGGATTGGTGGGATTGAAATTCTAGATGATTAATATCCCCAGCATAGAAGAGATAGAGGCCTCGATTGGTGGTAGACCCAAGCAGGATAACACCAAGGTGAGGCAGCTGGTCTATCTTGATCCAGAAGAGAAGCAGCAGCTCAGCAAGATAGCGCAAGAGAGAAGAACATCAGTAAGTGGCCTACTGCGCCAGTGGATCCATGAGCAGATAAATCGATAGCAGGAATTGCATTACAATAAAGGAAGATTAAAACAGGAAAACAAGGTGTGGCTAGTCCACAAAGAAAATGTCCCCATTACACATCGGTGTAATGGGGCAGTTTAACTGCTGTCGTGATCATGTCTACTTCCCGCAGTGCGCCAGTTCTATCTTTAAAGGTCATCAGTTAGTATAAGACCGGACTGGCAGGTAAGGTCTTTACGCTTTTGCTCGTTACCAGGTTTTTCGCGTGATTTAAGAATGACCCCCCTATATGAAGATTTAGATGTTTTGGAATATAAGTTTGATGATAGTATTGTTTCGTGCAGGAATTTTTCATGGACTAGTGGGTAAGTATGGTGGAGTAATTATTCATTGCTTGCTCTGATTTTTTTTTTTTTTGGCGTTAAGTCTGTTTGGAGTATATGTTATGACTAATTATTTCGGGGCTGTTTTCTTGTTATTGGCTCTTTCTTTTGAATCTTTTGCAACCCCAGCAGTTGTGTTAAAAAAAGCAGTCACTTCTAGTGTAAAGCAATCTGCTAAATTGGCGAGAAATCTAAAGAAAACAAAATTTAAAATAATGTCTCCATCTAAGGGGGTTGGTAATAAAGTTGATTTTACTGGTCTGTCAAGATTTAAGCCAATTGATGGTCCTTTAAAAGATGTTGTAAAGGTTGCGCCAAATAAAATTGGCGTTTATGTTGTAAGGCTAAATGGGAAAATAAAATATATTGGAAGGGCAATTGAAAATAGGCCGGGTCAGAGAACAAGCGGCCTCAGAAAAAGGCTTCAAGAGCACTTTAGAGGTGCTAAAGCAGGTAATAAGAAAATATTTGAAAACAGAGATGATGTGGATATTTCTATGGTTAGGTGCGAAAGTGTACAGCAGGCAAGACATACAGAAAGTAGTTTGATAAGAAAATATGACACAGTTAGGAGTGGGTGGAATTTGAGGTATGAGAAATAATTTATAAACGGGCTATGCACCTGATGTGAGTAAGCCTGATTATCATGTATTATGCCAGTATGATTAAGGCGTATACGCTGAACTTATCAGCAACTCACGTGAGGTGCCCCCCAATCGTTGGACAGAAATAGGGGAAAGTTAAGACAATTATTCATGCGGTTTTTCAGTGAAAAATTGATTCCATAAAATATAGTTGTAGTGCTGTTTTTTGTCAATCATTTTATCCGATATTTGACCTGGCGGAGTGTGGTTAAGGGGTGAATAAGTGAGGTAATGCTGTGGTCAAAATCAAGCTTGCGAGATTTTGTCCATGGCATTTCCACACGTTTTCGCGCAGCGAAA
>Ga0233435_1001946_pt1 | contig 18537 bp, 19 predicted proteins | sample SI_122_August201_3_FD_182735 | JGI IMG/M metagenome (GOLD analysis project Ga0233435, IMG submission 182735) | Seawater microbial communities from Saanich Inlet, British Columbia, Canada - SI_122_August2016_135_MG | ecosystem: Environmental > Aquatic > Marine > Inlet | place: Canada: British... | reverse complement strand
TTTCCAAAAAGTATTTAACAGCAGTAATCTTATAATCTTCGCTTTTATGTGAGGGCATTCAATATATATATTATGAATAAATATATTGAAAAAACGGCGTTTTAAATCTTCAAGGGTGTAATTAATTATTTATGCTATTTTCATTAGTTTTCTTTCATTTTTTTTAAGTCCATTGTCACATTTCCATTTGGATTCCGGTTTCTTGAAAAATACAAGCATACCATCTTCAATAGTAGCCGTTAGAAACGCAATACAACCAAACGCAAGTCCAATTAATATCCCAAACATAATTTCTTTCATATCAAAACATTTTATCAGTTTCATTCGAGCAACGTCACCTAAAGATAAGAGTAATATTATTCCAAAAAATATACCGGGTACTAACTTTTCCTCGTCGGACAACTTGGCAGAACCAAAAATATGTATTCCTAAATACGTTGCTGTAAAAGCATGAAACACCAATCGCTGGGCTGGCATAAATTCATGATGGTTGGACCCTAATATAGGGGTAAATAAACTCCCACAAGCAGCACTCAAACTCTTCAATTTGTATTCTCGTGGTCTTTCTAATTTCTTCACTTTTTTAAACGATTCAATGATAAAGGTAACAATTAACAATGAAACCGCCCATCCAACACCGGGCATTATACTTAATCCACTCCCACCAGATAAAAATAAAACAAATGTAATAATTATTGGACTTATGATCGCTACAAAATTAGGCAATTGTGTTATGGGTAATAACCTTGTAAAACCAGAACCTACTGTCTCACTCATTTATATTATACACATATTTTTTGTTATAAGACATGGCTAAAATTATTCAAATACTATATCCATTACCTGCTTAATATTACTGACAGGTACATATTCGTATTTATCAAATATGGTTTTATCATTGTGTTCTTCCTTAAATAATTCAAAATCATCTATATTGTCCTCAGGGAACAAAAACTTTGTAACACCAGCCCGAATTCCTCCTAAAATTTTTAGATTTAACCCGCCGATGGCCGTAACTTTACCTCGTAAATCGATTTCACCAGTAATTGCGATAGTATTCGGTATTTTCACACCATTTAGTCTACTGTATAATACGGTGGTAATTGCTGTTCCAGCACTGGGACCATCTTTGGGTATAGCGCCCTCAGGACAATGAATGTGTAATCCATACGATTTCATTTTTTTAAATTTCTTTAACAGCTCTTCCTTCTTTTCAGTAGGAGTTAATTTCCACGCCAGTGTTTTTGCAACATTCATACTCTCCTTCATAACATCACCCTGTAATCCAGTTAATTTAAAATCAAGAAAATTATTGGACGGATAGAAATTACATTCGATGGGTATGATACCACCCATTCCTAATGCGTTGGCCCACAATCCATTTATTATACCTATATCGTCCATCTCATGTATGGTTTTATGCATTATTTTATGCCGCTTCTTAAGATATATATTGTCTATGGAATCGGTTGTTATGTCAATGCTATTTTTATCTAAAAATAATTCATAATTATTTAAAAACCCCAAATTCACTTCACTGTAGATTTCAAACAATATCTCTTTCAACTTTCTCACACCAGACTCATTCGTATAATTATCAATAATGTGAGTCAATACTTCATCTGTAATATCTACATTATTTTGTACGTTAAGCTTGTCTTCTAATTCAGACAGAATATATTTCCTACATATAATGAGCTTGTCCTCTAATGTTAAATGATTGAATTTTACACGATGTATACGGTCCAACAATATTCTGTCAATTAACGATGGGTCATTGTATGAAAAAATAAACAACACCTTACTGAGGTCAATGTCGATTCCAGTAAAATATTTGTCTTGAAAGGATTGGTTCTGTGTGTAATCTACCAAGTGCGTCAATATACCGATTATTTCTTTACCCTGTTCTGTTTTGCTTATCTTATCCAGTTCATCTATAAATATGATGGGATTCATACATTTGGTTTCCATGAGGACATCCACGATTTTGCCCCATGTAGAACCAACGTAAGTGTAATTGTGTCCGGAAAGAGTGCTTCCATTACTAGCACCCCCCAACGCAATAAAAGCAAATGGTCTCGATTCACCGTCTTCGTTTTTCAAACAGTTTGCGAGACCTTTCCTAGCCAGTGAAGTTTTACCAACACCAGGGGGTCCCTCAAATCCGAAACAATACCCTCCTTCTTTACCAGATATCCATTGACCTACAATACGTTCAATTTGGCGTTTTGCGTTCCCATGCCCGTATATTGCGTCGTCCAACTTACTAGTAACATTTTTTATATTGACACTAATACTCTTCCATTTATTTTCAATTTCATCAATAGTATCCTTAATTTTCACAATGTCTATATTTGAACTATAATTTTGGTATTTTTTGATAATGTGGTCGATAAAGGACGATTCATGTTTCCATTCGTTTATAATGTTTATTATCTCATCTTTCATATAAGAAATCTTCTTCCCTGAATGGCATATATGATTATTTGGGATGTCATTTTGTTTGAAATACCCGTTTATATAACAAACATTTGCTACCAATTGATCCCTTTTATTGACAGTATACAATTGAATTAACCTATTTATCTGTTTGTTTTTAAGAGTATGAATATACGTTTGTTTAATATAATTACAAGATTGCATGATATCCATATTTGATTTGCATTCTTCTGGTGAAAAAAGATCATCTTTTTCTTGAATATATTTAATCATTATATCATACTCCTTTTTAATGACAGAAATGTAATCCAAAATTTCCTCCTTTCTATACACACCAAATGGTATTTTCAACAGACCATCTAAAAATTGCCTTGCTTTAGAACCACTGTCTTCTGATTTTGCCTTTATTTCCTTTAATTTAACCATCGCCTTCTCCTTAACTTTATCGTTAACTTTTAACATACATATCTGCTGTTCTATGGGGATGTCGCTCATATTAAAATTATTTAAATTACTAGTGTATTTGATGGTGTTTGTCATGGCGTCGCGGAAAAACTTTTTTACATTCCATGGCAACGAGTCATACAGTAATGTTTGTTCGTGGGTGTCTACATCGCCATTGCTATCATTAGAAAGCAGATCATATAATAAATACGATAAATACTTGAACTCCGGGTCATTGTTTTTAAGCAATAATTGTATTAGTATGGTTCTCTGCTTGTGTAAATCACTATTTACAAACTCTTTTATAATGGTAGATACCGTTTTTTGTTTAAACAATACATTTTGATTCACGCAACCGATATATTTGTGGTACAATTCATCTTTGTTGTAAATTATTAGTTGTTTCAACGTCAGTGAATTAACAAACCTATTGAAATCGTCGCTTTTGTAAGCTTCGTCGCCTGGTTTATCGTCATGCAATTTCTTTACTTTCTTTTTAATATACCCATTATCAATACAGTCGTACGTCATGTCGTCTATTATTGTTTTTACAATCAACGTCTCCTTTTTGTTTGGATTTTGAAAACATATTTTCACACCATACACCTTTGTTTGAAAATGTTGATTTGTCCTAGCCATGTCAAAACACTCTAAAATCTTACCATTTTCAACAATCATATGGTCCTCAACAATCTTGTTTTTGGCAATTATTTTAGTATTTTCAACTGGTTTATTGTGTTCTTTCCAAGTTAAATTAATATATGATATCGGATGACAGAATTGATTTATGATATCATATTTTTCCTTGTTTTCTTTGTTTAAACAAAACTTTTTAATATAATCCGACCCATAATATAGATTCAATATGTCTTCCATGCTCTTGGTTCCATTATATTTGAATATTTGAACCAACTTTTCACGTATGGTTTGTAATTTTGTATAAATATCATTTATATTCGATTTTTCTAAACATTGTTTCATTTTTAACAATTCACCATAAATAGTTGTCAAATTATTGATAGAATTATACACATTATTAGATGATATTATACCCATTGTTTTATATTTTTGGATATACAAAATAGTATTTTGCAATATTTTAATAAAATATTGAATCTCATTCTCTAAATGATTTAAATTTATCGAATTAGCCGATTTTGTTTTCAAAGATTTCTTGAGTTTTATATTTTTTGCCATGTATATATTATAAAGATTTGATTTTAATGAATTAACAAAAATGTATTAAATATAATTTGTAGATTATATTTAATAAATGGGTATTCCAAGTTATTTTTCTCATATTGTTAAGAATCATCGAAATATTATTAAAAAAATAAAGCATAATACAGAAGTGCATTATTTTTTCCTGGATAGCAATTCAATAGTTTACGATTGTTTGCATAAATTAAATGATATGTATGATGTTGGTAAACACGAAGAATTCGAAAGTAAGTTAATAGCAGCAACCCTCTTGAAAATAGAAGAGTATGTTCGCCTGTTAAAGCCCATAAACACCGTATATATATCATTTGATGGGGTTGCACCGGTTGCCAAGCTAGAACAACAACGGACAAGGCGTCACAAATCATTATTGGAGTATAAATTAAATAAAGCATTACAGCCCGATTTTAAAGAATCATGGGACAAAATCAGTATCACGCCTGGGACACCGTTTATGCAAAAATTAAATAAATCATTACATGAGCGATTTACTGATTCTAAATATATTATAAGTGATTCCAGTGAAGTTGGGGAAGGCGAACATAAAATATTTGACTTTATAAGACGTAACCATAATGAATACCGTCTTGCTGAAAAAAATATGGTGGTATATGGATTGGACGCCGACCTGATTATGTTAGGCATTAATCATTTGCATATTTCAAAGAATATCTATCTGTTTAGGGAGACTCCTGAATTTATAAAATCAATCGACTCCTCTCTGGCTCCCAATGAAAACTATATGATATATTTAAATGAATTTTCAGAAGGAATAGCCCAACATATGAAGGATAATTCGCATGCGGCCGATTTACATACGGATTTGATAAAAGATTACATGTTCTTGTGTTTCTTTTTAGGAAATGATTTTTTACCACATTTCCCCGCTGTTAATATTAGAACACTTGGAATAGAAATATTAATGTCGGCGTACAAACAAATACTAGGTTCATCCAAAAAAACAATTGTAAAAAACAATAAAATACAATGGAATATACTATCAAAAATAGTAACTGTTCTGGCGGACAATGAGGAGGACAACTTATTGCGGGAACACTCTCTGAGAGACCGACTTTCACGAAGGAGTTTCCCAGGAAATACGTACAAGGAACAGATGATGAAATATAACATGATACCATTATCCAACCGAACCGTTGAAGAATATATAAACCCTAAAAAAAGAGGATGGCAAAAGCGTTATTATAAGTCATTGCTTCATTGTGATAACAACAGTCATAATATAGGGAAGGTATGTATTAATTATTTGGAGGGCATTGAGTGGACGTTTAATTATTATAGCGGGAATGAAATCGATTGGAATTGGAAGTACAATTATCATTACCCACCTCTTTTAAAGGACCTGGTGAAATATGTTCCAAATTGGAATTATGATATATTAAACATCGAAACTCCACAGAATGATATTAATGAATACATACAATTGGCATATGTTCTGCCGAAGGAGAAGTTGCATTATTTACCGGCCAAATACCATTACGCTTTATTGAAGCAATTAAATCACTATTATTTAGAAACATATGATTTATCGTGGGCGTATTGTAAATACATTTGGGAAGCTCATCCCAATTTACCAAATGTGGATATAAATTGTATAAAACATCTTGTATCATCTATAAAATAGGACCTGTGTAAATATTCGTATAATTATTTGTCTATTGTGTTTATAATGAGTGGAAATATTACAAACCGTGTGGAATTTAAAGAATATGTTAAAAAATATCCTGTTATTATTGTAAAATTCACCTCCGATTGGTGTGGTCCGTGTAAGAAAGTGAGCCCTTATATCGACAAATTAATGGCAAAATATTATAATATTAACTACCTTGTTGTTGATGTTGACGAAGGACGTGATGTCGCATCTTATCTAAAAATTAGATCTATCCCAACACTTGTTAGCTATATTAATAATGGAGACGTCCATGAATTTCTATCATCTTCCTCTCCTGATGATGTCGCGGCATTCTTTAAAAAGACAAATACTTACACCATAAAATAACCAATAAATAAATTAAAATAATTATAAAAATATATTAATTTTAATTATATGAATAGCACAAATGAAACACATGATTTAGATATTGATAATTACAATTTAACGGATCTATTAAATTTATTTCATTTAAAGTTTGATTTCAATGAGAAGGATTTAAAACGAGCCAAGTTGATGGTGTATAAAATGCACCCTGATAAATCGAACATAGACAATAAGTATTTTATATTTTTTAATAATGCCTATAAGACGGTACAAAAGGTGTATTATTTTAAAAAGAAAAAAGAACAGAATTCATACGATACAGAATATTCCTATTTAAATAATAATGTAAAGAAGGATGAGAAGTTATTGGCTAAGAAACTACAGGGAAAGTCTGTAAAAGATTTTAACAATTGGTTTAATAAAATGTTTGAAAAAACACGCATGAAAGACAATAATTCAGAAGGGTATGAAAATTGGTTTCGCTCCGAAGAAGACACAGTTAATGAAAAGGCGTCGTCGTTGAATGATTTTGACCGTTTGTTCCGAAGCAAAAAGGAGAAGTGTAGGGAATTAGCAATAAAAAAGGATTTAGAAGAAATAACATCAAGTAATGGCGGGTATGATTTAAATACGAACAAACCAGAAAATTATTCGTCTGGCATATTTAGTAAGCTCCAGTATGAAGATTTGAAGAAGGCTCATACAGAAACAGTTGTTCCAGTTACACAAGAAGATTATTACAACAAAGAAAAGTATGAAAACGTCCATGATATGAAACTCTCTCGTTCCAAACAAGACATCGTTCCATTGTCGAAAGAAGACTCAAATGTAATTTTAAATAAGAAAAGATATAGCACGGAGGAGGTTGCCACCAATTTAGCATATGATTTATTGAAGCAAGAAGAAGAGGCAAAGCGTTTAAATGAAAAATGGTGGAGAAATTTAAAACAATTGGAATTTTGAACTGGTTAAACACCTACATCTCTCCCCTTTCTTCATATAAAAGTGTGTGAGTTATTGAAAAATATATAATTGAAAAAATTATATATTTTATAATTATATACATGAAAATAATTAATTATTTTTTTGCCTTTATTATCATTACATCAATCGGTGTTATGTATGATAGACATCTGAAAAAATATGATATAGATAGCACTGAAAATAATGATAAATTAATAAAACGTTATTTATTAAATGGTGATGAGAAAGATGGTAAACCAATATTATGGGTCCATACTAAAAATGAAATAAATGCCAGAAACTGGTTTAGTTTTTCATCTAGAAATAGCAAAGAAGTAAATCAGGGATACATCGGGATGTGTGTAAATTCTATTATGAAACATTGTTCGAATTCCTTCAAAATCTGTCTTATAAATGATGAATCATTTTCAAAATTATTACCCACATGGGCGATTGATTTAAACAAATTGGCTGATCCAATAAAGAGCCATCTCCGAACATTTGCGTTTATGAAATTATTACACAAATATGGGGGTATGTGTCTACCAAACAGTACAATTGTGTTTAAAGACCTACGACCATTAATGGATATGTTTTTATCAAAGAGTGATTGCTTTGCGGTGGAATCGTTGTCAAGAAACAAATCAGCAGACACATTGAAATTCCTCCCTTCCACTAAAATAATGGGTTCGGTAAAAGGGTCTAAATCATTGGAACAAATTATAGAACATATGCAAATACAAATCTCAACCGACAGTACCAATGCGATGGATTTTCTGGGAGATTCCAATATCAAGTTGTTTGATATGTTTAAACGAAATGAAATAAATGTAATAAGCGGTAAATTATTTGGTATTAAAGATAGAGACAATAAAGAAATTTTATTGGAACATTTAATGTCAAGTGAACCAATCAAATTAAGCCCCGAATGTTATTGTATGGTTGTCCCAAAGGAGGAATTGTTGAAAAGAAGAAAATACAATTGGTATGTGAGACTTGATAAAACCCAAATAGTAAATACAGACAACAATATTAGCAATCATCTGTCTTATTCTCTGCATCAATGAAATAAATGATCGAATAAGATGAATTTCTATATTTAATTTTAGATTTATATGTAATTTTTAAAAATTTACATATTTGTCGTATTATAGTAACAAAGTTCTTATAATTTTTTTCCCGATCGACATAAAACTTTTTGGAATTATGATAATATGGTTTTATTGCTTTATAAAAATTATTTAATTTTTCATTCTCGTACTTTGCCTTTTTATAGGATGTATTGTTAAATTCATAGTAATTCTCATAATCTTTATTGGTACTTTTATCACAAAAGTTTTCCAACAATTCAAATAAAATATCTTTGGGAAAATAATTCTTAAAGACCTGGCTCATAGATATACTAATTACATATTAAATAATTCCATTTTTAACATAGCCACTATTAAATACAATGAAATCAAATATCGCAATTAACAGTTTATAGTATAAGCATAGCATTGCTTGTAAACAATAAAAGTTCTATTTGATGCTCGTGTATTGTATGGAAAATCGATATATATTTACAAATTAGCTTTATTAACTTGAATTTCTGTATTTCTGTTAAATTGTAATCATATTTAATATAGGTGAAATAATTATCAAATATATCGAGTACCGAATACCCTCTATAATACAATGAGTATATGATTTGTCTGGATTGTTTAAAATCGTTATTCAGCAATGCCTTTGTATAGTTTTCAAAGTCATGAAAACTAATATTATTACATATGGTTTTAACATTTTTCATATCTATTTTAGTATTTAATAATTTGAATTTTTCAATATAACTCAACAATTTTCTAATAGAATAATCACATATATTCAACATAACCAGCTTTGAAGAATTGGTAATTTTAATGTTTTCATTGTCTTTAATGAAATTGAAGATGTCGTGCAAATCATCGACCGTAATTGGTTTTAGTCTAATTAATGTAAACCTAGATTGTAAACTATCGATCACTTTTTGCTTGTAAGTACACGATGCTATGAAATAAATATTATGGCTGTATTTATCAATATAATTTCGGAAAACCTGTTGACTCTGTTCGTTTATTGTATCTAGATTATCTAATATTACAAACTTTTTTTTGTTTTTAATGGAGCCTTTTGTTTGACAAAATTGTTTAACATCATTCCTATAATATTGTATTCCTTGGTCTTGAAGATTATTTATGTATAATAGATTTTCAGGAGGTATTTTATCCAATCCATAATATTCCTTCATAATAGTGTCTATATTCGTTGTTTTACCACATCCAGATGTTCCGATTAATAGAATATTCAACCGATCCATATTAATAAATGTTTTAAACAATGGAATGTATTTCTTATTTATAATAAAATCATTAAAACATTTTGGTTGATATTTTTTTAACATTAAGTTGCTTTTTGACATTTATAATTATATTTAATCTATTGTGTTTAATAAGTAATAAAACTATATTTTGATATAATAATAAATGAGCTATTATGATTGTTTAGGTGTATCGAAATCGGCTAGTCAAGATGAAATTAAAAAAGCATACCGAAAAAAATCATTACAATGTCATCCAGATAAACCAAGTGGAAATGCGGAGACATTTAAGAAAATTAATGAAGCGTACCAAACATTGGGAGACGACCAAAAAAAAAGAATGTATGACATGCAACAAAGTGGAGGTCAAAAATTCAATGGTAATTTCAATCAACCAAATATGAATGATGTGATGTCTATGTTTTTTAACAATGGTGGCTTTCCAGGACAAGCAAGAAACGATGGTAGATTTAAAGTATTCTATAATGGTAATCCTATAATACAAAAACCCCAAGCAATCGTACAAAAGGTAGTGATTACGTTGGAACAGTCTTACATGGGGGGTGTGATTCCATTGGAAATAAACAGATGGATACATGTTAATAATGTAAAGACAATGGAAAAGGAGAATATTTATGTAAAATTTCCAAAGGGCATCGACAATAATGAAATGATATTACTAAAAAACAAAGGACATCAGGTGAATAATTCGAATCATGGGGATGTGAAAATAGTGTTTAATATAAAAAACGATACTGTTTTCATCCGTAAAGGCGTTGATTTAATATACAATAAGACTATCTCATTGAAAGAAGCCTTAACTGGATTGGAAATGAATATCGACCATATAAATGGTAAAAAATACAAGGTCGATACAATGAATAATTTTTGTATCATTAACAATGAATCGAAAACAAGTCTATCCAATTTAGGGATGACGCGTGAAAATGTGACGGGCAAATTAATAATAAATTTCACTGTAAAATTTCCTGAAAACATTACAATGGAGAATCGCAAAAAAATAAGGGAACTGCTATAAATGATATGATATATCCATATCATTTATTAATCAATAGTAGATAATACAATTATCTGACACGCTTGGTGGGGATTTCTGCTGAAACAATGTATATTGAATTTTCAGTCATGATAATATATTCACCTTCTACCTTGTATATTTTTGAAATAGGACTGGTGTATTCTTCTTCGTTTTTTACCAATAGCTTTTCACCATTTTCACGAACGCCAATCAAAACCTCTTGATCACAAGATGCCGTCCAGTAATCAAACATAATAGGCCTGTCTTCTACAATTGCGATTTTAGCACAATGTTGAAGAGTGATTCCAGAAGGAAGTTTGTAATTATTGGCGACAGTATTAGTAGTTGGTTGAGAACTAGTAGATTGTTCGGTTTCCATGTTTATATTAGATAAAAATAAACCTTTAAGTTAATATTTATATAATAAAATATTGTATATTTAATATGGAATCAAATGGTGAAATTATACTAAATAAAAAGAATTATCTGATGGTGTCATTTAATAATAATAGTAAAAAAATGTTATATCATCTTTTCATCGAAACTCTTTTTGAATACATAAACTCATTTAAAATAAACATAAAAGAGAAAAATAAGAAATACTCACTTCGTGTTATCAAAAAAGGAATTTCAATGTTAAAAAATGTAATGAATATATTGTTTCTCTATACTCGAAACGTCGATATGATACATAAACATCTTAATAAATCATTCCTTTATTATATCGAGTTTATAGAACAAATAGGGGAAGAGGGCAATACATTCTTGCAACTATCTTCAAAAGACGCTGTGTTGTTTGTGTATAAAAAAACGTTGTTTGATATAAATACAGATTATAAGAAGAAAATGAAGTTATCCGTTGAGGAATCGGTAGAAATCAATTCAATATTAGACAATTTAAATTTATTTGTATTTATAACAGACTATGTAATGTTTAATGGTATTGAAAATATTGAAGACATCGATGTATCGTTCATTAAAACAAAAATAAATAAGATTATAGATAAGTACAGTAAAAAATCACATATTGCCGATTTAAATAACATGACGAATGATTTATTTCATTATTTAGTTGTAAATAATTTATCGATAGTGAATATTTTAACTTGTATGGAGGCGTTTTTACACAAAGTAAATGATGTATCGTACGACACATTTAAGGAACGTTTAATGAAACATGTTTATAAAAAAGGCGACAATCACAATAAATTCATAGCCTCATTAATAAAAATATAGTTTTAATTCACACTCCTACTCCCCGACCGACTCACTGGCCGTCTCACCTATTTTAACCATGATTGTTTTCTTTTTCAATTTCTTCTTTTTCTTTTTTTTATTATCAATAGGATGTTCGGTCTGTATATAAATGTTCTGAAACTCTGCCAATAATATAACCTTTAAGAATTCGTATACTTTATATAGAACATCCTCATTACAGTGACCCACAATCAATATACTACCGGTTCTGAATATCATAAACGACACCTCGACACATCTTGATTTATTTTTTTTCTTGTTTGACTTTTCCCTGAACCCACATTTCGGAGAACATTTACATATACCGTCATTGCCGCTATTATGATAATATTTACATTGGATCCCGGGGTAAGAGCAAGCATCGTACAAACTATGAATGTTATATTTGTATTTTAACAAATTGAATAATTTGTCACGATTAATGTAATAGTTGCATTTGAAATTAGAATTTATTAGGACATTTTGTATATCTGTTTTGTTATATGTAATGTCTGTATTTGTAAGACGTGTTAATAGAGAACATAACTTCTCCAACGCGTAGAACATCATATCATCGTGCTGTATACCCGGAATCTCCAATTTCCCTGTATTGAATATTTTCAAATGAATCTCCTTAAAAGACCCTTTGTATATTATTCTATAAATAATAGCAAAGCAGTTATAGAATGCGCTTTTCTTTTTTTTGCGATTATTTAAAAGGTCTTTTTTAGATAATCCAATTGTAATTTTCCGTATATCCTTGTATTTCCCTTCATTCTTATTTGTATTTTTATTAATAGTATATACGTCAATAGGGAACTTTGATTCATTTGCGGTTTGGATTCGATTCTCTAAATCTTCACTTTCTTCAATTGTTTCGCAACTGATCTTCACTGTTTTTTTTATAATACCTTCTTCAGGAGTATGATAATTCAACATTGGTAGTTTCCAATATATACCGAATATATCAACAGGTTTATTCAAATAACATATTTTAGTTTTTGTAGATATATAAATATCACTACATTCGGGGATGATATTGCTTTCTTTTTTACATTGGTCTTCAACTGGTTGGTCGCTATATTCTGTAAAATTTAACCATTCTTTTTCCAAATCGTCCATCTTTAAGTTAATTTAAAGTTATTTCTTTAATATTATTTTTATATCAATTTATTTTGAATATAAAGAAACAAAAAAAAATGTTTATTAGTAGCATTTAAACAAATTATAACTATTATAATCATCTACATGAAAAATTTATATTTAATATGTATGTCTTTTTTTGAATATGTAATATTATGCGAAATTTTTTCTAATTATGAAAACAATACAAAGCAACGACAGGTGGCATATATTAGAAGTATTCAAAACTTTTTCATATTATTTTGTATTATTGGTATATTACCTTTCGATTCAATACCATCTTCTACAGATAATCAATATACAGTATTATTTGTATGGTTTATTTTGGCGGATATTATTTTTACGATAACGCATAGATTATTACATACTAAAAAATTATATTGGATACACAAGCAACATCATACAAATAATCCTAGTTATTCAACATCTACATTCGATTCTCACATTGTCGAATTTTTATTTGGCAACGTGTCTACCGGAATAATGCCAATGATTATATATAAAGGGTCTGATACAATTCAAACACTATGGATTACAGTAGCAATATTAAACACTGTAATAAGCCATACAATAGAAGGACCTCATTTAATTCATCATAAATTATTACGGTATAATTACGGTCAAGGATTTTATTTATTAGATAGAATATTCAATACATATAAAGTTCATTAGATTGTAGTGATAGTATATAGAGGAATTAATTTAATTCTCTATAACAAGGTCTACACAATGCCATATAAATATTATCATTGCCGACAACGATTTGGCCGCCTTCTTTTACAATTCGATGGGTGAATAACGATTTTCTTTTTTTACAATTATGGCATATTCCGTTAACTTTTATAACTTCATCGGCAAGTGGTATTATATCTAGTATAGAACCGAACTTTTTCCTTTCAAAATCACCGTCTAACCCACATACAAATATTATCTTATCATTTGATAACATTTCGTTCACAAAATCATATAAATCATCAAAGAATTGACCCTCGTTTATGAATAGCACTTTGTGATTTAATATTTTTTCTTTAATTTTGTATAGTGAGGGTGAATTGATTGATGGTATTTTAATTTTATTATGATTGGAAACCACGCCTTCACCATACCGGTCATCGATTATATGATTGATGGCAATACATTTATAACCCATGCATGTATACTTGTTAAATTCATTTATTATATTTGTAGTTTTACCAGCAAACATAGGTCCTAATATAACTTTTAAATAACCGCCCTCGAAAACAGTTGCCATTATATATAAATATTATTTGTAATTATGTTTAGATTAATTCAATTTAAACATAATGATTTATTAAATACTAATGGACAATAGGCCCTGGGTAGAAAAATACAGACCGACTGTTTTTGAAAATATTGTATTGGATGGTATGAATAAAAAAATACTTGAGAATATTATTTTGACAAATACATTTCCGAATTTATTATTTTATGGACCACCCGGAACAGGTAAAACAACGACAATTATAAATATAATAGATAAGTATCAAGAAATATATAATCAGAAAGATAAATCATTGAAAATACATTTGAATGCGTCGGACGATAGAGGAATTGAGGTTATACGCAATCAAATCAACAATTTTGTTAACACAAAGACTTTTTTTACAAAAGGATTGAAATTTGTTATACTGGATGAAGTGGATTATATGACAAAAAACGCACAACAAGCGTTGCACTATTTAATACAACAATATTCTGATAATATTCGCTTTTGTTTAATTTGCAACTATATTAGCAAGATAGACACATCTTTACAAAATGAATTTATACATTTAAGATTTTCTCAATTGCCTAAAAAACATATTTTTTCATTTCTAAAAAATATAATTACAAGTGAGAAAATTCAAATATCCGACACAAACATCCACTCGATATTGAATATTTATAAATCGGATATCCGTAGTATGATTAATTTTATACAATGTAATCACGACAACAATGGGTTAAACGTGAATGTAATGACGAATAAAAAGTGGGAATCATTTATAAGCTATTTGAAAAAGTCAAATAATTTAAAAAAGAAAGAAATTTATATAAAAAAGGCTTTTTTAGACCATAACATGGATTTGAAATCATTTTTATTGGATTTTTTCATGTATATAATTCATTCAAATAAATACACATTGAGTAAAAATGAGCTGAAGGGTATTGAGTTTATATGCCACACAGATACAAAGGAAGAGATTTTACTAAATTATATCATTTCATTTATAAACAATAAGATCTAAACCGTTTCATAATAATGCGTGTATCGTCTTTTCAATTTATTTATAAAAAGATTTGGGGAATTATTATTGGGGTTGAAATTATTACGTTTTAATGAATATTCTATACAGATTTTTTGAAAATCATCGGGTGAATTTGTTTTGGGAACTTGAATTTTTCCGGGTAAATGTTTTTTAAGGCATAATTGCTCTGCTGGCATTTCAGCAATCATAATAAACTACTCACAGAAAAAAAAATAATTGTATTGCGATGAATTATATTGTAAAAGTGTTTATGAAAAGTATTTAAAAAATCTATTACTTAATTATCATATAATGACATCAGATAATGAAGCACCAAAGAAAAAGAAGCGCGGTAGAAAACCAAAAAAGAAGACAGAAAGCACCGAAGTCAAGATTCCAAAAAAAAGAGGGAGAAAGCCACGTGGTGGGAAAATAGTAAAAAAACACACAAACATTAATTTTGTTAAAACGCCGGTCGAAGCAAACATTATTTTACACTTAAAATGTAACACAGATGAATTACAAAAAAAGAATATGTCTATGTTAAACAATAAATACACTCCTCAAATTTCACAGCCAGACTCGTTTTCATTATCATCACAGCAAAAGTTATCGGCACTACCGTTTGAAACGTTGCCCCAAACAAACGCCCAAGAATCGCAATTAATGTTTAATACGAAAATAGCGGTTGATAATGAAATTAAGAAGGAAAAGGATGATGTAGATATTAAAAATATATGGAAAAAATTATCGAATTTAAAATACCTACTAAGATACAATTCATTGCCCGATAAAAGGTCGGCATGTTTTTGGTGCACTTGCTCGTTCGACAATCCAGCGATCCATATACCTTCTAAAATTAGAAATGGAGTATATGACGTATACGGATGTTTTTGTAGTCCGCAATGCGCGGTTGCGTATTTAAAAAACGAACCATTGGACCATTCTGTATTATGGGAGAGATATTCCATGATAAATGACTTATACGGGAAAATTTTTGGCAGAAACATTAAGCCAGCCCCATCTCCATACTATACGTTAAATAAATATTATGGTAATTTGACAATACAAGAATATAGAAAATTGTTAAATAATGATAAATTATTGATGATAGTTGATAAACCAATGTCTAAAATATTACCAGAATTATATGAAGATAATAATGAGCTACCCGACGTAAACAATAATTTACTATCCAATGAAGTAAAAAACACAAATTATCGACTCAAGAGTAAGAATTTGAAACGCGAAAAAAGAAATATATTTAGCCAATAATACGTTTATTTTTATATTTGGTCTTTATAAAATATTTGAATATATATATATATAATGGCAAAGTACACTATCCGCAGAAGTAACAAAACAAAAAAGAATAAACGAACACGCCCTTTAACTCCACCTAGGAGGAAAAAGAAGACTGTTAAATCGAGTCCATCCAGTTATTTTAATAATGTTGCAAGTTTTATTTTTGACCCTTTCTTGTCTAAGGAAAATCAATTTAAGCCAAAACGACGAGTGAAAAAAAGTAAGAGCAAGAGTAAAAGTAAAACTCCTAAAAAATCGCGCCCATACAGTTATGTTAAACAAAGTCCACCAAAGACAAAGGCAAAGACACAACGACAATCGCGTCCATATAACTATGTTAAACAAAGTCCACCAAAGGCAAAGACACCGCGACAATCGCGTCCATATAACTATGTTAAACAAAGTCCACCAAAGGCAAAGACACCGCGACAATCGCGTCCATACAGCTTTAAATCAAAAACACAACGAAGGACAACCCCGCCTAAAAACAAAACGCAAAAGAAGAAGAAAACGCCAACGCCTAAGAAGAAGACCCCGACTCCTAAGAAAAAGACCCCTCCATCGCGCGATAATTCACCTTCATGGTCTAAGGGAAACATAAATCATGCCCGGGCTTATAAAATTCTAGGACTTACTAATAGGTACACAAAGGCAGAGTTAAAGAAATCATATAGGAAACTAGCAAGGAAATATCATCCAGATAAAAATCCACAAAACAAGGACAAAGCAGCAAGAAAATTTAAAAAGGTAAAAGCAGCATTTGACCTTCTTAATGGTGCTTTTATGTAAGATTAAACAACTTCTTCTATTTTAATTTCATTATGATTAATTGATTCATCTTCCTTTTCAGAAACTTGTTTATTTGAATTGTCGTTTGAGGGAGGAGGTGCGCTTTGATTGTTCTTTTCCTGTTGTTCTCTTAAGTTATTTAAAATTGTAGCATATTGATTGTATTTTTTTCTATTTTCAAATTTAACATATACATCGTCCATAAAATTACGTATCTCTCCCATCATTTGTTGATTTAGTGTTTTTGATTTTTCTGGAGAAGGTTTTTTCTTTTGAAATGAAGGATTGAGATATTCCTTAATAACATTAATATAATTATTATTCCATTCTACTAATTTCTCTTTAACCTGTTCTTCGGTGTAATCCGTCTGTCGCATTACTAAATTAATTACTTCTTGTCGTCGAGTTGACATTTATATTATTTATTAATAATTTATTAAATAATATTAAACGGATTTTACAAAACTAACTATATGCAAAAATCAACTGAAATTTCTAAAATAGTCGATGATGTTAGTTATGTAATCGCATCTAAACTTAGAGATGCTCTAACTTCTGTTGTCGAAAAACAATCGACGACAGAAAGTGCTATATTGAATCTTCCATTTATTCAAAAAATAATTAATGAAAATAATGTATTGAAAATAAAAAATGCCGAATTGGAAACGAAACTAGCGGTAGTAAGAGAAAATTATAAAAGATTGTTTATGAAACAGGTGTCCAATAATTCTCAAAACGTGCCCGCGGATGAAAATAACATCAATTTAGAAATAGAGGAATATACCGTTGATAAGAAAGATTTTGATACGATTCAAAAAATAGAAAAGGAAATAATTGAATTAAATAAGGAAGAGTTTAATAGTTTGAGTGAATCAGACACGGATGAATCCAATGATGATGATGAGTCAGACGATACCAATGAATTATTGGAAATGGTAAAAAATGAACCAGAATTATGCCAGCGAGCAATTGAAAATTATAAATTATTCTATAAGTTAACAACCACACCAAGTGTAGAAGAAGTATACCGGTCCACGGCAGGATTAAGAGAATGGGCGAATGCTACTATTATAAAAAAAATGGAACATACAGAAGAAAGTAAAGATGATATTAAAACTGTGGAAATTATTGATCACGTATTGGTTAAAGAAGAAGAGACAGTAGAATCGGATGATAGTAAAACAGGCGAAGAAAATATCGAAAAAATGATGCTTCAGTCCAGACTATCACATCAGACAGAAACAAAAGAACAAATATCTGCCGTAGCAGAGGAAGTAGTCGAAGAAGAAGTAGTCGAAGAAAAAGAAGTAGTCGAAGAAAAAGAAGTAGTCGAAGAAAAAGAAGTAGTCGAAGAAAAGGAAGTAGCCGAAGAAAAAGA
>Ga0233435_1001936_pt1 | contig 18582 bp, 21 predicted proteins | sample SI_122_August201_3_FD_182735 | JGI IMG/M metagenome (GOLD analysis project Ga0233435, IMG submission 182735) | Seawater microbial communities from Saanich Inlet, British Columbia, Canada - SI_122_August2016_135_MG | ecosystem: Environmental > Aquatic > Marine > Inlet | place: Canada: British... | reverse complement strand
AATGGTATGCCACGTAAGTCGCTAGGCTCCAATTGACTTAATCTAATGTCAATAATGGGTACGTTGTGGTGCTCTGCCACTTGCTGAATGATTTGGGACTTACCAATTCCTGGTGCCCCCCAAAGCATAACGGGGGTGTGGTGACCGGCGTGAGTACTCTGAAATTCAAGGTCTAAAATTGAAAACAGTTGAGCGGGGCGCATAATGAATCCTTAAGTCGTGGGCTTAAAACAAAGCGCCATCATTCAGTAAATTATCCATACTTTTCTTTAATACATCGAATGCATCTGGGCCTTCAATATCTAAGACTTGGTCTGAAACCCAGCGATTGTTGCGTTCACCCATGATGGGTTGTACAAAGTTACCCAGTGCTCTGTATAGACTATAACCAGGCTCGTCATCGGCAAATTGGCACTCAGAGTAAGTTGAGAAGCGGGCGTTAAGCTTTTCAATAAATGGGTTAACGAAATCCTCAGCGCCTTGTACGTCAAGTCGATTTTCTTGCAGTGTCTTGGCGACTTTAATCGCAATAGTGTTGATAAATGTCTGGCGTTTTTCGTCGTCCATGCGTTCGTAAGCAAGCCTATCGGTACACTGAATTAAAAAGCAGGCGAACTCTTCGATAACATCTAAACGATGTGAGTTTGAGTCGGTTTGGTATTGCTTGTTTTCTAGCTCTAGTAAAGCATTGGAAGAAATTTGCCAAACAATGAATCCGAGGGCATTGGATTGGTCTTCTATTGTTTTGGGGCCTTTTCCTTTCCGCCATCGATTTTTAACGCGCATGTGACTACCTACAAATTAAAATTTGTCTGTATTCTAAAGGAAAATATGAATGGAGTTTCAGCTTTTTTAGTGGGGCATTTAGTGGGGTGTGTGTATTTACAGAGCTGGCTATTGATAATAGCACAGCTCTGTAAACGAATGGTTTAGTCAGTAAGGACTAGTAGCCACCTTTACGCTTACTTTCAGGAAGCCCTGCGATTCTGCCGCCTTGCTTGCTTGGGTCTTTAGGGAACAGCATGTATAAAGACTTAGAGTCAGCGCTACCCCAGATTTTTTTCATCGCTTTCGTGATGTTGCGGGTGTTTGGTGTTGTGCCATCATTGATGTATTCACTGCGTAGGAAGTTGATTAAATCCCAGTGTTTGTCTGTTAACTCAATGCCTTCTTCTGCAGCAATAATTTTACCAACATCTTCGTTCCAGTCTTCGTGGTTTGTAAGATAGCCGTTAGCGCCAACCTCAATTGTCGTACCGTTTACTTCAATAGCCATATTATGTGCTCCTTAATGTAGTGTCATTATTTTGCGTCAGCGACGGGGACAATGTCTTTGTGCGGTACAAAAATACCACAGCCAAACTTCATTCCTTCACCATAACCTTGCTGCTGTAAAATTGCTGACTCTTCTGGTGTGAGGTCAGCAATCATCAAGCTGCGAGTAAATAAAGTGCGATCAGGGAATTGGATCGTATGAGTTCGACCACACAACATTTTGCTGCAGTTAACCCCGATATGCTTTAAATCTATATGTACTCGCTCTAAAAAGTCGTTTTCTGATATAGATTGGTCGGATATTATATACCGTGAAAACAAATTGGGGAATACGGTAAGTGGTTTTACCGCAGAAGATCCAATGGTAATTTCATCTCCGCCAAGTTTTAGTGTCTTTCCTGTTAAGGTTTTAGCGTCGTCAATTCTCTCTTTTGGTATGCGAAGCGTAAGCTTGGTTCTGCGGGACAAGTACATCGTTGCTTGGGTGCCCGTACCTGTTGTATTTTCACGGAGCCAGCCGTTGCCAGACTCCGCCCCGTGAATCAAGTGTAGCGCGGCGTCAGCAGTCTGCTCTAGCCAGGGTAGGTGGTTGAGAATCTGTTGTGATAATAAGTATGCATGGTCAACAAAAATGGATTTGTTATCCAGTTTGAACTGGATATCCATAATGTCATCTGGCATTGTAAATTCTTCAGCTCTAGGTTTGTCGCTCCACTGCATTGCATTAACCTTCTGGAAGCAATTGGTGAATGGCATCAGTGTCAATCCACCAGTCATCTTGGCTCACTAAAATGTTGAGCACATTTCTGAGCCTGGGTAAAAATTTAGATGGGTCATCGAGCTCTAGTCGTTTAACCCAAGATTCTAAGTCATCCTGGTTTTCAATGGCAGAGTGTCTGCGTGCGACTTGCGCTAGAATGTTGCCTGCAAAGAAAGATAAATTTTCATGTTCTTTTTCAGTGGCTCGAATATCCGTTAAATACATGGCTGTTGCAGCGGCGAGTGCTGCGGCATCGTAATCATCAGGGGTGTCATCAATAATATGGTTTAAAACTTCAATAGTAAGGTCAATATCTACTGGGAAGGTAACAGCAAGCCAAACGGCATGGCCAAGAGCGCATAAAGAATCTGGTTGGTCTGCTTTGTACATAATGGCACAGGTTTTGACCGCTTTTTGCCATTCTTGAACCTCAATAAACAGTGTGAATGCTTCTTTTGCCGTTGTCCAAGCTTTGTAAGGTTCTTTGAGGTCAGTTAATGCGGCCGCTAGTTTTAAGAGTAAATCGGCGCGCTCAAGTACTTGGTTTTCATTAAGTTGGTTTAGTTGCTGGCTAACGTGGTCAACTTGAGCGGTTAGAATTTGCTTTGGTGAGTCTTGGTGTTGGTTACCATTTAAGGCTGGCTCAGATATGACAGGGATATTGGGTTTTCGCATTGGAATATAGCCTTTGTGCTGAAAGATTAAGGTTGGCACGTTCTTGAATTGATATACATCATAAGTGACAAGAAAGAAGAACTAAAACCATTGCATTTAAGCGGAATTGCGTATATTGTGGCGTCGATTTAATGGTAGACAAAAATAATTTATCACGGCATCTATAAAATTTGATAACGATTAAGCTGGATTATAAGTTGTGAGCAGCTAGACTTTCTTCTAGGTGTCAGTATATGCCTACCCCAAATGGGGTAGAAGAAAGAATGCTTCGTCTCCCAAGAGAAGAATTTCTCAATGAGACGGCTTGAGTTATATTTTATAGCGTTGATTATCAGGTGTTGCGATTAGCAGATATTGATTATGTAAATCTAATATGCTAATTTAAATCGGATGTCTGATGGTGTTTTTTTAAACGATTAGTTTTTATATTCTTAGGAGTTCAATGATGGGTAAAGAAATGCATCCTACCCCTATGCTGGATCAGTTGGAAGACGGTCCATGGCCTAGTTTTATTACCGGTATTAAGCGGTTAGCTAAAAAAAATGACATGATGGTGGATCTGCTAGGTCAGCTAGAGCACTCTTATGAAACTCGTAAAGGTTACTGGAAAGGCGGCACCGTTGGTGTAATTGGTTACGGTGGTGGTGTTATCCCTCGTTTCTCTGAAATCGCTAGTGCTTTTCCTGAATCTAAAGAATTCCATACAATTCGCATTCAGCCACCAGCTGGCATGCACTATGATAGTGCTGTAATGCGTAAATTGTGTGATGTTTGGGATGAGTTTGGTTCAGGTTTGATCGCATTTCATGGTCAGTCTGGCGACATTATGTTCCAAGGTATTACAAGCGACAATGTACAGCCTGCTTTTGATGTGATCAATGAGATGGGTTTTGACATGGGTGGTGCAGGTCCTGCTGTACGTACTGGTATGTCATGTGTTGGTTCTGCACGTTGTGAGCAATCATGTTGTGATGAGCAAGAAATTCTACGTAGCTTGGTAAACAACTTCTTAGATGATATGCACAGACCTGCATTACCATACAAAATGAAATTTAAAGTGTCAGGTTGTCCTAATGACTGCATGAACGCGATTGAGCGTGCTGATTTTGCTGTTATTGGTACATGGCGCGATGACATTAAAGTTGATCAAGACGCAATTAAAGCATTCATTGCTGATAAAGGTCGTGATTACGTAGCAAATAATGTTATTTCTCGTTGCCCAACTAATGCAATTGCATTAAATGAAGACGATACTGTTACTATTGAGAACAGAAACTGTGTTCGTTGCATGCACTGCATCAACGTAATGACCAAAGGCTTATCTGTTGGTGATGATACAGGCATAACCATTTTAATCGGTGGTAAGCGTACACTGAAAATTGGTGACTTGATGGGTACAGTTGTTGTTCCTTTCATGAAGGTTGACACTGAAGAAGGTATCGAGAAAGTTGTTGAGCTAGCTGAAGAAGTCATCGACTTTTTCGCTGAAAATGCATTAGAGCATGAGCGAACTGGTGAGATGATTGAGCGAATCGGTCTTGTTAACTTCTTGGAAGGTGTTGGCGTAGATGTTGATCCTAACATGGTCGCTGAGCCTCGCCAGTCTTCATACTTCCGTGGTGACGGATGGGATGAGGCTGCTAAAGAGTGGTACGCAAATAAAGCGGAACGCGCTAGCTAAGTTTTAAATATGTTATAATGTGCGCCACTTTATTGTGGCGTACTTTTGTTGAAAATAAAGAGTGAGGTAATCATGTCAGCACCAAGAATGCCGGATGAAACTGGGGTACCAGAACCCTTTCAATATATGCACCCAACCATGAAAGAAAACTATGGGAAATGGGCATGGCACGACCGTCCACGCCCAGGTGTATTACATCATGTGGCTCAAAGCGGTGACGAAATCTGGACCGTAAAATTTGGTACACAACGTCAAATGGATACAGCAACAATTACAAAGATTTGTGATATTGCTGATGAGTTTGCTGATGGTTTTTTCCGTTTCACCATGCGTAGTAATGTTGAAATGATGGTTGCAGACCAATCAAAAGTTGATCCGTTAATTGCAAAATTAGGCGAAGAAGGCTTTCCTGTTGGTGGTACTGGTAACTCAGTATCTATGATCTCACACACTCAAGGTTGGTTACATTGCGATATCCCAGGTACTGATGCATCTGGTGTTGTAAAAGCAATGATGGATTTACTGCATGAAGACTTCATTAAAGAAGACATGCCTAACCGTGTACATATCACAACTTCTTGCTGCCAAATTAACTGTGGTGGTCAGGGTGATATCGCGATTAACATTCAGCACACTAAACCACCAAAAATTAATCATGAATTAGTTGCTAATGCTTGTGAGCGTCCAACAGTTGTTGCACGTTGCCCAGTAGCGGCTATTCGTCCTGCAATGGTCGATGGCAGACCTTCTCTTGAAGTAGATGAGAAGAAATGTATCTGTTGTGGTGCTTGTTTCCCACCATGTCCTCCAATGCAAATCAACGATTCAGAGCATTCAAAATTGGCTATCTGGATTGGTGGTAACCATTCAAATGCACGTAGTAAGCCTAGTTTTCAGAAATTAGTTGCTGCTGGTATCCCGAACAATCCTCCACGTTGGCCAGAAGCGGGTTCAATCGTTAAGAAAATTCTTGCAACTTACAAAGAAGATGCAAAGGGTTGGGAGCGTATTAATGATTGGGTTGAGCGTATTGGGTGGCCTCGGTTCTTTGAATTAACAGGTTTACCATTTACGAAGTACCATGTGGATAACTGGAGAGGCGCGCGTCATAGCTTAAACTCTTCTACACATATTCGTTTCTAACTGATTTCGTGTAAGGATACAAAAATGAAGTTTGGTATACTTATTAATGAAGGGCCTTACCAGCATCAATCGTCTGATTCAGCATATCAATTTGCTAAAGCGTCGATTGAGAAAGGGCACACAATCTTTCGGGTTTTCTTCTATCATGATGGTGTTAACAACGCGACTAACTTAACCGCGCCACCAACTGATGATCGAAATGTTACTCTGAGATGGACTGAGCTTGCTCAAGAGCATGATGTGGATTTAGTGGTATGTATTGCAGCAGCATTACGCCGCGGTATTCTTGATGAGAGTGAAGCTAAGCGACAAAACAAAGCTAACTTCAACTTAGCTGATGGATTCAGAATTTCTGGGTTAGGTCAGTTAATTGAAGCTGGTATTCAATGTGATCGTGTCGTTGTATTTGGTGACTAAGGAGACGCTTGATGGAAGATGAAATGATGGAAGGCGGCGTCGTCAAGAAGTTCATGTATGTGAACAGAAAGGCGCCATACGGCACTATTTATGCCTTAGAATCACTTGAAGTGGTTTTAATTGCGGCTGCATTTGAACAAGATGTTAGCTTGATCTTTATGGATGACGGTGTTTTCCAGATCAAAAAAGGTCAAAAAACAGACGGTGTAGACATGAAGAATTTTTCACCAACGTATCGTGCGTTGGAAATGTATGACATTGAAAAATTGTATGTTTGCAAAGAGTCTCTAGAAGCTCGCGGTATGAGTGAAGATGACTTGATCGTGGATGTTGAAGTGCTAGAAAGAGCTGCACTACAAGATCTTATGGATGAACAAGACGTAGTGTTTAGTTTTTAGGAGTGGTTCGATGTTACATATTGTAAATAAATCACCTTTTGAAAAGAATTCGCTAGAACAAGCGATTTCAAATTCAAAAGACGGTAGCGCCATTCTTTTAATCGAAGATGCTGTTTATGCTGCGAAGAGTAGTTCTTCTGTTGCTGAGATGGTTAAAGGCGCATTAGGGCAAAAAACTGTTCACGTTTTGGGACCTGATTTTAACGCTCGCGGTTTTGCCGATGAAGACGTTCTTGAGGGTGTGACAATAGTTGACTACAGTGGTTTTGTAGACCTTGTAGAAAATAATGGTACTGTCCAGTCTTGGGTATAACCAAATAATTTTTAAATCTACCGACAGGAGAAATGTATGTCTAATACAATCGATGTAAATGGTAAAACAGTTGAAACTGATGAAGAGGGCTACTTAGTAGACCTAAGTGATTGGGATAAAGACGTTGCTAAAATCTTAGCTGACCAAGATAGCTTAGAGTTGACTGAAAGCCATTGGGAAGTAATTGATTTCTTACGTGATTACTACGAAGAATACCAAATTGCCCCAGCTGTACGTGTTTTAACCAAAGCTATTGGTAAAAAACTAGGTAAAGAAAAAGGCAACAGCAAATATTTGTATGAGCTATTCCCTTATGGTCCTGGTAAGCAAGCATGTCGTTTTGCTGGTTTACCAAAACCAACAGGTTGTATCTAATAAGATACCCTGAGTAAGTTAAAGCAAGGCCGGATGAGTGTTCCGGCCTTTGTTTGACCCTAGGTTGTAACTGGGGGCTCGCAAGAAGGAAAAGATTGGCCATGTTCTTCACATTAATCTTTACAGTTCTTTTTTACGCTGCAATCATCATATTTGTTGGTGGACTAGCGTTCAAAATTAGACAATATTGGCAAACGCCTGCACCGTTGAAAATTCCTACTACGCCTGCGCCAGTAACACAATCAGGTGTTATCTATCGTATGCTTAAAGAAGTGACTATATTTGAAAGCTTATTTCGCTCAAACAAGTGGATTTGGTTGTTTGGTTGGTGCTTTCATATGGGGTTATTTTTAGTATTTGCTCGCCATCTACGCTATGTCGTTGACTGGTCTTGGGTTGCGCTCATTCAACCTTTTGGCATCTACGCCGGATTTTTAATGATTTTTGGATTGTCAGGGCTGCTCGCTCGAAGATTTTTAGTGGAACGGATACGCTACATTTCATCACCTTCAGACTACTTAATGCTCATTTTATTAATCGCTATTGCAGGCTCTGGGTTGCTAATGAAGTTTGCATTCCATACAAGTGTGATTGATGTTATCGATTTTGTTCATGGTTTACTGAGTTTTGGATTCCATATTTTACCGCCAGATTTCTTACTTTACATGCATCTGCTGATGGTTGTTGGACTAATGATTATCTTCCCTTTTAGTAAGCTATTACATGCACCTGGTGTTTTCTTTAGCCCGACTAGAAACCAAATTGATAATCCTCGTGAGAAATATCATGTTGCGCCTTGGGCTGCAAAACTTGGTTCAGATAAGGAATAATCATGGCTAAAGTTGAAATTGAAGTACCTGAGTGTCCTGAATACCCGATCATTCCACGTTTGAAAGAAGGGATGATGGCGCACAGCAAGCCATATATCGCTGTTGAAAAATTTCAGCATGAATTAGGTTTTCCAGGTGAGCTACCTGAAAATTGGCAAGAAGCAGCTTTAGATAAGATGCAGGACTTGCTGGGTAAGTACCGATCGTTCCAGGTTTACCTTGATTCATGTGTTAAATGTGGTGCTTGTACTGATAAGTGTCACTACTTTTTAGGAACAGCAGACCCTAAAAATATGCCTGTTGCACGGCAAGATCTATTGCGAAAAGTGTATCGTCGTTACTTTACACTCGCGGGTAAATACTTTCCTAAGCTCGTTGGTGCTGTTGACTTAACGAAAGACGTTCTGGATGACTGGTATTCTTACTATCATCAGTGCTCTCAGTGTCGCCGCTGCTCTGTGTTTTGCCCGTATGGTATTGATACTGCTGAGATTTCAATGGCTGCGAGAGAGATACTTGCAAGCGTTGGTATGGGGCAAAAATACTGTAACGAAATTATTGGTAAAGTTTTTAAAATTGGTAACAACTTAGGTTTACCTGAGCCTGCTCTGAAAGATACACTTGAAGGGCTGGAAGAAGATATTTTTGATGAAACTAATGTAGCGGTACGGTTACCTTTAGATGAGAAGGGTGCTGATATATTGTTGATAACACCATCAGCTGACTTTTTTGCTGAGCCTCATGTTGATGGTTTGATGGGTTATGCAAAAGTCTTCCATGAATCAGGTGTTAGTTGGACGATCAGTTCTTATGCTTCTGAAGGTGCTAACTTTGGTATGTTCATTGGTAGCTATGAAAATATGCGCCGAGTAGCGATGCGTATCAGAAAAGCAGCTGAAGATTTAGGTGTGAAACGCATTATGTTTGGTGAGTGTGGCCATGCATGGCGAGTAGGGTATAGTTTCTTAAATACGCTAGCTGGCCCGTTTGACTTTTTAGATCCTAATTACCCAGTGCCTCAACATATTTGTGAATTTACCTACGACTTGATTCAGAAAGACAAACTTGTTTTTGATAAATCAGAAAACGATGAGCATGTTGTTACATTCCACGATTCTTGTAACGTAGCAAGAGCCACGCGAATGGGGCCTAAACCAGGCGGACAATTTACAATTCCTCGCGCTATTTTAAAAACAGTTTGTAACAACTACGTTGATATGGATGCCGATACGATTCACGATGCAACTTTTTGTTGTGGTGGTGGTGGTGGACTGCTGACCGATGACTTGATGGAAATTCGTGTCAAAGGTGCGATGCCTCGTATGACTGCACTGAAGAAAATCGTCGACGAAGACAAAGTAACAACATTAGTTGCGATTTGTGCAATTTGTAAAAGCCAGTTTATTAAGACATTGCCTTATTATGGTATGCAAATGTATATGATGCATAGCTTACATCAGCTTGTAAGTTCAGCCCTAGTAATGCAGCGCCTAACAGAGCCTGCAGATGACAGCGAAAGCGAATCATCTGACGATTAAAAATTTTTCTTATAAATGTTTATGTGTAATTTAATTACAGGAGAATAGCATGACCACTACTCCTAGCGGTGATCAGAACCATACCTTTAGACGCTACGAAGATGACGACCATGATGTCGATGCATGGGATGAGGTGATTTTTCAGGCTGGTTGGTCTCACAAATGTCCAACTTATATCAATAAAACACCACCCTGTCAGGGAAGTTGTCCTTCAGGTCATGACATTCGTGGCTGGTTACAAATTGTTCGTCAATTAGAAAAGCCAACTGGTGATATGGACTGGCAGCGTTATGCCTTTAATCGTGCTACTGATGCTAACCCGTTTCCTTCAATGATGGGTCGTGTTTGCCCAGCACCTTGTGAAGATGGTTGTAACCGTAACCAGGTTGAAGACTTTGTTGGTATTAATGCGGTTGAGCAGTTCATCGGTGATTACGCGATCGAGCACGGTTTTGAATTTGAAAAATGTGAAACGACCAGTGATAAAAAGATTGCCATTATTGGTGGTGGTCCAGCAGGTCTTGCTGCAGCATTCCAACTTCGTAAACTAGGTCATGCATGTACTATTTTTGATGATCATGAAGAATTAGGCGGAATGATGCGTTATGGCATCCCGAGCTACAGAACGCCTCGTGATACTCTAGATGGCGAAATTCAACGAATTATCAACATGGGTGTTGATGTCAAACTTAAGACTCGCGTTGGCAAAGATGTACCAATGGATGACGTCGAAAAAGAATTCGATGCAATTATTTGGGCTTTAGGTGCTAAATCTGGTCGCCCTTTACCTGTACCTGGTGCTGATGCACCAAACTGCTTAAGTGGTGTTGCATTCTTAGAAGCGTTTAACGAAAAACGCCTTCAAATTGTTGCAAAGAAAGTGGTTGTTGTGGGTGGTGGTGATACGTCAATCGATGTTGTATCTGTTGCAAGACGATTAGGTCATATCACTGAAGTTCATGAAAAAGACTCAACTGAAAATGTTGTACTCGGTTTTACAGCTCATGACGTTGCTTCAACTGTTGTTCGTGAAGGTTCAACGGTTACATTGACCTCTCTATTCCCAATTGAAAACATGACTGCTGCTGAACATGAAGTTGAAGATGCTTTACGTGAGGGTGTTTCTATTAAAGGTAGTGTGATGCCTTTAGAAGTTATGCTTGATAGTGAAGGTCGAGCGACTGGCTTAAGGTGTTGTGAATGTACTTTAGATGGTAACAGACCTGTTGCTACTGAAGGTACTGAGTTCACTATCGAAGCAGATATTATTGTCTCTGCGATTGGTCAAAGTGGTGATCTAACTGGTTTGGAGTCTATGGATAATGGACACGGTTTCATTAACTCTGATAAATTTTACCAAGTACCTGATAAGCCAGGTCATTTCTTAGCGGGTGATATTGTTAGACCTCACTTGTTAACAACGGCTATTGGCCAAGCAGCAATTGCAGTAGAGTCAGTTCAAGCTTATTTAGATGATCAAGAGTTAAGCAAGCGTCCTAAAGTTGACGTACACCACTTTGATTTGTTGCATAAATTAAGTGAGTGGAACTTATCTCCTGAAGAGCATGAAGCAGGTGAAAGCCGTGGTACTTCTGAGGAAAACTTTGCTGTACATAACTATGACGATCGGTCTGCAGCTGAGATTATCCCGCATGATGACTTATTCTTAGGTCACTATGAAGAAACACCGCGTCACAAACGTGACACCATTGCAATCTCTTCTGAAGAAGTATTAGGTAACTTTACTGAGCGTTTAGTTGGTTATGAAGAAGCTGCTGCAATTGAAGAAGCGGGTCGTTGCATGAGTTGTGGTATGTGTTTTGAGTGTGATAACTGTGTCATTTTTTGTCCACAAGATGCTGTTAAGAAAACACCAAAAGCGCAATCAACAACTGGTCGATACGTTTATACAGATTACAGCCGTTGTATCGGTTGTCATATTTGTGCAGATGTATGCCCAACGGGTTATATCAACATGGGGCTAGGGGAATAATTTCCAATGAATTTTACTAGGAAATTTCTCAGGTTTTTCATGGCAGCGTTAGTTGTCATGATGATCCCATTTGCTTCTATTGCAGATGACAAAACTTCATACATTGGTAAAGATTTAGGGAAGCAATGCGTTATCCCTATAGCTGATGGTGAAGAGGTTAACTATGAGATGCGTGCGAACCACATGAAGCATCTTTTAGATAAACGCGATAAAACCATGCATTTAGGCGTTAGAACTGAAGAGTTCAGCTTAAAAGGGTGTATCGATTGTCATGCAACAGTAAAAGATGGAAAACCTGTTAAAGTAAATGCGCCAGGTGAGTTTTGTGCGGGCTGCCATAAGGCTGCTTCTGTGAAACTTGACTGTTTTGAATGCCATGCAACTGTGCCATCTAAAAATAGTAAGCTGCTTCAAGAGTATTTGAAAAAGCACAGCGCAGATAAATAAACTGAAACATGGAAATATCAATGAACGAAAAGACCGAGAATCCGGATTTAGATCGTCGCAAGTTTTTGGGTAAAGCCTTAACCACAGGTGCTGCTGCGACGGTTGCATCTGGTGTGGTGCTTGTTAACGTTGCAGATGCTAAGGCACCTGAAGCTGAGGCATCTAGTGAAGTGCGCTGGGGTATGTTGGTTGATACCGCTAAATGTACTGATTGCGGTGATTGTGTGACTGCCTGTAATGATGAGCATGGTTTAAACCCTGCTGAAGGCGAAAGTGAAAAGCCACTGACAGATTCTAAATGGATCCGAATGGTTAAGATCGAGCACAAGAGCACTGGTAAGGTCACATCTTTGCCTATGATGTGTCAGCATTGTGAAAACCCACCATGTGTTGACGTGTGTCCAACAGGGGCTTCGTTCAAGCGTCCAGATAACATTGTTTTAGTTGATAAGCATATCTGTATTGGTTGTCGCTATTGCATGATGGCGTGCCCATATAAAGCACGCTCATTTGTTCATGAAGCAATTGAAAATCAAGTTGCTGAAGCACCTCGTGGTAAAGGTACTGTTGAATCTTGCACCATGTGTATGCATCTAGTTGATGATGATAAGAATCCTGCTTGTGTTGATGCTTGTAAAGAAAAAGCACTGACCTTTGGTAATATCAAGGATAAAGCGAGTGACATATCTATAGCCTTGAAAAACTCTGAAAGTAGAGCAATTCGAGAGGACCTAGGGTTGAACCCTGGTGTTCGCTATAAAGGGATATAAAAAGCATGAAAGAGATTGTCTATAAAGAAATTGACGGTACTAGCCTTAAATACTGGGGGCTTCTTGCAGGACTAGGTGCGGTTATTCTTGGTGCGCTTGGTAGCTTCTATTATATGGAGCATAATGGTCATGTTGTGACAGGCATGACAAATCAGATCGTTTGGGGAATGCCGCATGTATTTGCTATTTTCTTAATTGTTGCTGCATCTGGTGCGTTAAACATTGCCTCAATTGGCTCTGTCTTTGGTAAGAAGCTGTATAAACCTTTAGGTCGAATGTCGGCTATTTTAGCGATTGCATTGTTGGCTGGTGGTTTAACGGTATTGTTATTAGACCTTGGCCGACCTGATCGTTTGATTGTTGCGATTACCACGTTCAACTTCAAATCCATTTTTGCTTGGAACATCATCCTTTATACCGGTTTTATGGGAATTGTTGGTGTTTACTTGTGGATGATGATGGAACGTAAAATGAACAAATACAGCACCTATGCGGGTTATGCTGCTTTTGTTTGGCGTTTAATTCTAACAACGGGTACTGGTTCAATCTTTGGCTTCCTAGTTGCTAGACAAGCTTATGATGCGGCAATTATGGCGCCGATGTTTGTTGTTATGTCCTTCTCATTTGGTTTGGCAATTTACATGTTGGTTCTGTTTGCGACATTTCAGTGGACTGACAGACCGCTTGGTGATGTGATTGTCAATCGGTTGAAGAATCTGCTTGGTGTGTTTATCGCTGCCGTATTGTATTTCACGGTTGTGTATCACCTGACTAATTTATATGCCACTGAACACCATCCCGTCGAAAGCTTTATCTTAAGTGGTGACACGAAATTTACGACCATCTTTTGGTGGGGGCAAGTGATTATTGGTAGCTTGCTGCCATTAGCGTTACTTTACTACCCTGCTACAGCTGCATCTCGTAAGTGGATTGCGATAGCATGTGGTTTGACGATTTACGGTGGTTTTTCGCAGCTATATGTTATTTTGATCGGCGGCCAGGCTTTGCCTCTTGCTATCTTTCCTGAGCATAACATCTTAGAAAGTGGATTTAATGACGGTGTAAATGGTACGACTCATGCTTATACCGCGTCCAATCCAGAGATCATACTAGGTCTTGGCGGCGTTGCAGTTTCGTTAATTATGGTGACATTCGCCTTTAAGATTTTGAAATTTGTACCTGAATCTTTAGCGGATGAAGTTGCTGATCCACACCATAAATAAAGCTTTGATGAGTTCATAAAAGTATAAACAGTAATAAATCAGCCCTTTTTTCAAAGGGCTGTTCTGATTAAGATCATTGTATTCCACTTATTTTAACGGGTTTTGCAATGTCTACACCAAACGAACATCCTTTTGCACATTACATTCGAATTCTTGGGAAAGGTAAAAATGGTTCCCGCGACTTAACTGAAAAAGAAGCTCAGCATTCGATGAGCATGGTTTTACGTGGTGAGGTTGAGGAGATTCAGTTAGGTGCCTTTTTAATTGTGATGCGGGTTAAAGAGGAAGTGCCTGAAGAGATAGCGGGCTTTGTTCGAGCATGCCAGTCAGCAATGGATGTTCCTAAGTGCTCTGTAGACCTTGATTGGTCTTCATATGCCGGAAAGCGCCGTTATTTGCCGTGGTATATTTTGTCTGCATTGATGCTTGCTGAAAATGGTATTTCTACATTTATGCATGGTGCGAGTGGCCATACTGCTGGGCGTATTTACACCCAAGAGGTTTTACCATTATTAGGCGTGAACCCATGTGCATCTTTACATGATGCTGCAGAGTCATTGGGTAAAACCAACTTTGCCTTCGTTCAGCTGGAAAATATTCTGCCCAAACTTGAAGATATTATTCAACTTAGACCTTTGATAGGTTTGCGCTCGCCTGTGCACTCAATTGCAAGACAGATAAACCCTTTTAATGCGCCATATATTATGCAGGGGATCTTTCATCCAGGCTATCGGCAGGTGCATCAAGAGTCTGCTTTATTATTGGGCCAGAATAATATGTGCGTCATCAAAGGTGAGGGGGGCGAAATAGAGCGTAACCCTGATGTTGAGTGTTTTGCCCAATCGGTCATTGATGGTGAGTTGGTTGATGAAACATGGCCACCACTTTTTAAAAGGCGTCATGTTAAAGATGATGAAATGGATATTCATCGTTTACCAAAAATTTGGTCTGGTGAAGAAACTGACGAGCACGGTGAAATGTCGATAGTGGCAACTGCAGCTCTTGCCCTAAAATTGATGAAGAAAGCGGATACGCAAGAGAGTGCTTTGGCCATGGCGCAGTCTATGTGGGATGGAAGAGATAAAAGCAGACATGCAGGCAGCTAAATGAGCTTTTTAATCTCTGCCGCGCATAAGTCTTCTGGTAAAACGAGTATTTCAATTGGTTTGTGTGCAGCTTTTCGTCAGCAAGGTTTTTTGGTACAGCCTTTTAAGAAAGGCCCTGACTATATTGATCCTCTTTGGCTTGGCAATGCCTCAGGCCGACCATGTTATAGCTTAGATTTTTATACCATGTCTCATGCTGAAATTTTAGCCAATTACCAGAGAGCAAGCTTGTCTTCAGATATTGCGATTGTTGAGGGGAATAAAGGGCTATATGACGGTCTGGATTTGGATGGAAAAAATAGTAATGCAGCGCTTGCTAAGCTACTAGGCCTCCCTGTTGTTTTGGTATTAGATGCAAGAGGGATGACGCGTGGTGTTGCACCATTAATTCTAGGTTACCAATCTTTTGACCCAGACATTAATATCGCCGGGGTGATATTAAACAAGTTAGGTGGCTCTCGGCACGAGGGAAAACTACGTGCTGTGATCGAGCATTATACCGATGTCAAGGTGATGGGAGCGGTGCACTTTGAGTCTGAATTAGAAATTGATGAGCGACATCTAGGCTTGATTCCATCAAATGAGCATTCCGTTTCTCAGGTGATGGTTGATCGCCTGGCGAATGTTATGCTCAATCAGGTTGATTTGAAGGCTTTAAAAGAATTAGGTGCTAATGATGTTTTAAAACATCAGAAATCAACCCTGGTCAGTGACTCTCCTTGTTTTGACCATCTTTCGGTTGCCATACCAAAAGATGAGGCCTTTGGTTTTTATTATGCGGGAGATATTGAAGCCTTTGAGAGTGCCGGCGTCAGTATCAAGTATTTTGATGCATTGGTCGATGCTAAGTTACCTGAGGTAGATGCGCTTTTCATTGGAGGTGGTTTTCCTGAAACACAGATGCAAGCCCTGTCTGATAATACTCAGCTGAGAGGGGATATCGCGACTAAGATCAAGGCAGGTTTGCCAGCTTATGCAGAGTGTGGTGGTTTGATGTACCTTTCCGAGAAAGTGACTTGGGGGGATGTAACGTGTGAGATGGTTGGGGTTATTCCTGGCGAGACAACAATGTGTGCTAAGCCGCAGGGGCGTGGTTATGTTAAAATGGAAGCGACAGATTGTTTCCCATGGCCTGGTGTTACTAGTGGGGAAGTGGTCTCGGCACATGAGTTTCATTATTCTAAATTGACGCTTTCTGAGCCGGTAGAATTTGCCTATAGGGTAAAGCGAGGTACAGGAATCACTGGTGAGTCTGATGGTTTGTTAAAATATCACTTGCTGGCGAGTTATACCCATTTGCGTCATGTTGATCAGACTCCTTGGGTGTACCAATTTTTGGCTTATGTCGATAAGTGCATGCAAGGCAATGTTGCGCTGAAGTAAGTCGGGCTGGTTGGGTTTGGTGGCTCCCATCGTACTTTGTATGGTTTTAGCTGGTGAGACTTTTACGGTAAAATAACCGTGTTAGGGTTGATCGCTTTGTATATTGCAGCACTGTTGTTTGGTTTTTTAGCATGCTTGATATGAACACGATAAAATGTAGTGCGGTTTTTTCGCCAAAATAAAGAATAAAAGGAATGTCATGATAACGGTTACTGATGCTGCGGCAGAGCAAATAAAAGCAACTTCCTCAGGTGAAGGAATGGAGAATTTGGTATTAAGGTTGTCAGCGAGACATAAGTCTGATGGCTCTTTAGATTATTTAATGGGGTTCGATGAGCCAAAAGAAAATGACCTTAAGTTCTTAGGTAACGGCGTCGATATGATTGTGACTGAGGATGAGGAAGATGTTTTAGCGGGCACGATTATCGACTTTGTGGAAATGACAAAGGGGCAGTTTAACTTTATTTTCTCTAATCCAAGTGATGCCAACTACACGCCACCACCAAAGTCATTTAAAGCATAACTTGTGGAGCTTTCAAGTGAAGACGTTTTTCGTTTAAACGTATTATTGGCTAACCCCGTGAAGGCGATTCGAATTAATGAATCTACTTTAACGCTGCATGCACTAACGGAAGACGGTGAGGCGAAAGTACCGCTTAACCCCAATTGCCGGGAAGATCGTTATTTGCGTTTAGTGCGAGAGCTTTTGTCGGGGCATGTCATGGGTTCTCCTGGTGGGTATCCTGTCTACCTTACTCGGTGGACAAGAATGGGGCAAAGCCGTGGTGAGAACCTTGAGCAGTTGCTGTTACTTGGTGAGTCAGAGGCATTGGTTGCGGTGGTGTGTGCACCCGATATTACCGATGAAATAGCAAGCCGTGCTTGGTGGGTTGAGGCAACATCTGATAATGCGCGAAGAATGCTCTGTGCTGAGGCTGTTATTAAAGGTGACATGGGTCAGGTTTTAGCCGATCACCTTGCTGAGCACTTGGCTTTTGAAAATGAGCCGCAGGTGATGATTGATACCGTGAGCTTGATTCTACAACCTGGCTTATTGCCAGAGGAGACGATTGCCAAAGTTTGGGAGAAGGCGAAGAAAAAACCAATATATCAAGTGGGTTTTTTGAAAACGCTTCCTGATAACTTGCCTGAATCCAACGTAGCCCATGCTCAGTACACTGACTATCAAGACAAATTGGCTGCTTTATCTCAAGCTGGAAATCCTGTGGCTAAAATGTTGTTGCGAGTCATGTCAGCTTCGGGGCAGTCGGTATTAACGATCACAGAAGCCGTATTGAAAAAGCCAAATAATCAAGATGTGATGAACGATTTATTCGATACGCTGCGTTTTTATTTTTCTGTGATGCAGCCAGAAACATACTCAAGAACGCGTGAGCCAGATTTGGAAGCCATTATTGCCGATGTATCAGCAGTAATTGAGGCGGGTGAAGTTGAGTCTGTGCAAGCTGTGCTGGATGTGGCACCTGAGCTTAAAGAGTATGTCACTGTGATGATGCAATTTTCTTTATTTAGTTACGGTGTTCTAAGGCCTATTTTTTCTAAAACAACAGCCATTGGCACTTTGATGCGTAAAAAATTACTGCCGGTAACGGACGTGGTTTTTGCACAGTTGGCTACGCTTAAAGCCCCCATTGCTTAGTGCGTGCCTTTTGATAGGCGTATTTGCTAATAGGACAAAGCAGATAAATAACCTATAACTATAAGTTGGAACAACAAAATTTGGTGGGTTAGGTGCGATGGCGAAGTTATTAAATTTGGCAATGGCAGCAAAAATGGCCGGTGTCAGCCGCAAAGATGTACAAACGCAAATTCGTGAAGGTAAATTACACACGTTTGAGGGAATGATCCGGGTAAATGAGTTAATTCGCGTGTACCCAGGAGCAGAGCTTACAAATAAACATGAAATGTTGGATTTTGTTGCGCGCGTAAAATTGGATGCGGTTAATAAAATTAACGAGCACTCCGAAGAGCGATTGTTGCAGCAAATGGTTGAATTGAAAAACTGTTTGGGTCGTGAGCAGCAAAAAAATATGGCATTTGCTCAAGTGATTGTTGGCCTTAAAGATCGTTTGGTGGCGATGAATGCCAAATGTGAGAAAAAGGACAAAGCGATGCTGGAGACGATGATGACCTGGCTTAACTCTGAAATGGAGCAAAACGCGATCAAATGACCGCAAATATCAAAATACTGCCATCTGGGCATGAGTATACCTCTGAGAAAGGGGAGAGTATCT
>Ga0233435_1001935_pt1 | contig 18593 bp, 8 predicted proteins | sample SI_122_August201_3_FD_182735 | JGI IMG/M metagenome (GOLD analysis project Ga0233435, IMG submission 182735) | Seawater microbial communities from Saanich Inlet, British Columbia, Canada - SI_122_August2016_135_MG | ecosystem: Environmental > Aquatic > Marine > Inlet | place: Canada: British... | reverse complement strand
AATTTCGTTGCGCAACGAAAAAAGGTCTAACCGTCCAGGATGTATTGCCCCCATCTATTCATCCAGAAACTCAGCAACCATATACCTGGGGAGGTAAAGGTCATTATTCTCAGATTCCGTTTATTCCTGAAAAAATTCTCACCTTATGGAAATCACTTCTTGTTCCTAATCATCAAGCAATAAAACCCATGATCTCATCACTACCGGAATCGCCGAAGAATATTGCAATACTATTAGAGGCGTTAGAAAACATAAGCAGTGATTGTGACTATGAAACTTACCGCAATATTGTTTGGGCCATAAAAAGTACAGCCTGGTCTGTCGCGGATAACATTGCCCTGCTCTGGTCACAAAAAAATATGGATCGCTTTAGTGAAGAAACCTTTAATAACTTAATTAATAGCTATTCTCCCGATAACCAAAATCCAATTACTGTGGGCACCATCTTTCATTTAGCAAAAATGGGGGCGAAACATGGTTAATATTGATAATGACACCAGTATTAATCCTCTGCAAATGATTCAGCAGCGTTTTAGTCTTATTGATCTTGCAGGAGAGATTTTGGTTATTGATAATGAACAAGTAGAAAAACTCAAAAAAGGCAGCTTAAAAGAAATTCGTTTTTATAAACCTAAAGATGCCAAAATTTTAATAGAACGGATCCTTCAAACCTTACCTGTCGCCTCTAAAATCAACGAGATATATAGCCAATTCGTCGGGAGCCCAAGCACTCATCTTTATAATGAGATTGCGTTTAGTCCCAGAAAAACCCCGCCTGAGGTTTTGAATTGCTGGGTTGGCCCCACATTACATTCAAACGACAATAACTGGGATGATATTTATCATTTCCTGTATCAAATCATTAGTAACAACAATCAACAGTCCTATGATTATCTAATTCAATATTTAGCGCATACCATCCAAAAACCAGCAGATAAACCTGGTGTGGCTATTGTCTTACTCAGTGATTCAGGATGCGGCAAAGGCACCTTTTATACCCTGTTAAATAAAGTGTGGGGGCGATCGACTATTGAAGTGAATGATGTCAAACATATCATCGGTAATTTTAATGCCGCCTTACAAAATAACTTCATTGTGTTCATGGACGAAGCTTTATTTAAAGGAAATCACGAGGGTATGGAACGTCTAAAGAATTTAATTACCGAGAAGACCATTCGTGTCGAAAAGAAGTATGTGCAGGCTTATGATATTGAGTCTTTTCATCGTTTTTTTGCTGCATCCAATAGTGCACATTTCGCTCACATACCGATAGACGACCGTCGCTTTTGCTTTTATAGAGTGTCAAATCAATACAAACAAAACTTAGACTATTTTGAAAAAATACATCAGCTCATAGAAAACGGTCATCAAGTGCAAGGCTTTTTACATTACCTTGAACACCTAGATATCAAGACTTTTAACCCCAGAAGTCGAATTATTACTCAAGAACACATAGACCAGCGTATTAAATCCTTGAAAGGGTTTGAGCGTTTCTATTACGAGGCACTACAAAATCATGGGTTTAGTTCCAGATCAACATCTTATGGGCTAATCACAACAGATAATATTGATTGGTTAGAAAAGCCTTTCTTTATAGCTACGGAAACATTACTTGTTTGTTTTAACCAATATGATAAACAGTCCCAACGCTATGAAAGCATTCAAAGCCAACAAATCTCAAAAATAATTAAAAAAATATGTCCCGATGCAAACGCAACTAAACACAAATCTCAAACATATGAAAAAGAAAAAAGAGGTTATCAATTACCAGGTCTTTTTAGAGCGCGGCAGCTGTTTGAGGGCTACTTTGGATGCAAGATTGATTGGATGGACAAAACTGATACAGAAATAAAATTAGAAATAGAAGCTGAGCGTATAGCAGAATCAGAACAAGAAATAATGCTAGATGCTTATCATGAATCATTAGATGAAACTTAAGACAGAGAAGACGCTATTTTTACTAAAACTCTTTATAGGGTTCTTTTATTTTATTTCTATTTTTATAGAAAACACTGTCTTCTCTGTCTTTAGAAAAGAAATAAGGCGAATTACTCACGAAAATAACCTCGATCACCTGGAGATACTCAATGCAACGTCGTAAATATAAGAAACATAAAAGACCGGGTAGTACTGGCTCCAAGCACTGGGCCTGGTCTCACGGAAGGTGTACCAAAGAAACGCGCAAGGAACAAGCTGATACTAATATGCGCCTAAGACTGTTAACAGATTTAGCCATTCAAGGCCGCTTTATGTCACCTACTACGAAGTTTATGGGTCGCCCACCTAATGACTACCTCAGGCTGGACCTAAGTAAACATGAAAACTTGGTTTATGCATTATTAAAAATTAATAAGCTGATCTCATGACGGGTTCCTTCGCACACCCGGGGACCCCTATTGCTCAATCATTCCTAGATTATTTATTTGAAATAAAAAAAGTGCAGTGTTTCATCTAATCAAAAGTTTGTTGATAGACTTCACCAGTTGGAAGTCCCAGTGCTGCAATATCAAACTTAAGTGAAGGCTCAACTCGACTGCTTGCACTGTGAATCCTAAAATTAATGCTATAACCACCATTGAAAGTAATTGTTTTTGAAAATTGAGTTCCATTTTTATTATTAATAGAGTTTAAAAATTCAGGAAGTCTTGATCTTCTGGTTGCCAAGGTGTTATTAAAATTAAATGCATGAATATCTACTTTACTTCTTCCATGGCTAATTACTTTATAAAAATCATCTTTACCAATTAAATAATGAAGCATGTTTTTACACATCTCTTTTTCGACAACTTCTGAAATAGACTTTATACGGAGTATTTCATCTTCCCATGCATCCAATAATGGCCAATAAACTCTATTAGGTTTATCGTCAAAATCTGACCACAGAGCAGTCCTATTCGATTCTTTAGCAATATCTTCCAATTCCACAAAAATAGGATTAATTTTCTCCCAGTAGTTTTGGCTACAGCCATCTGGATGAAGTCCCCACTTACCTACGAAATCTATCTTTTTTGATAATCTAGAATGTTTAAGAGCCTCGTGATTTGTTTTACATGAGAATCCGATTTCACTTGAGTCTAATTTAATAATTACATCACGCACATCTCCCTCTTTCCCCGCTGAATCTGAATTAAAAGTAATTGTTCCAAATCCTTTGAGTTTTGAACTTTCTTTTTTTAAAATATGCTCGACTGCAATAAGAGAGGACCCATCAAACACTTTTCGTTTTTTTTCATCTAAATTTAAATAATGATTTTGATTAAGTTTAGCCTCAGAGCTCTCAGCGATTTTAAATTTAGTAATTTCAGAAATTGTTTTTGCTACAGCCCATTCAAAAGCTTTTCCATTTTTAACTTGGATAGCCACTATTTTTTTAAATCTTCCATGATTTTTTTTGCGACGACTTTGGCTAAATTGACTGGAACCGCATTGCCTACCATCTTATAGCCATGAATTATCTTGTCATAAATAAAATGATAGTCATCCGGAAAATCTTGTATCCTTGCACACTCTCTCACAGTGAGCCTTCTGTAGGAGTTTATTTTATCTTTATCAAAAACCCAGTTATCCGTATCAATTTTAATCATCCTTGGTGCTTTTGGGTGAATAGGGATATGCCTTTCAGTTGCTAAAATAGTGAATGATGGCTCATCCCATTTTCTGACTCGGTTTCTCGACATATAAATAGGTGAGAAACTTGATGTTGAATATTCATGATTATTAATTTTTTTTGAGGGTGTTTGTAGATTTTTTAAATCACCAATGACATCCATTAATGTCCTCTTAACATTTGAAGGCTCAGGGAATTCAAATTTCTTTCCTAAGCTTTTATGATAGCCCACCACAAACACTCTTTTTCTATCTTGCGCAACACCAAAGTCACTGGCTTTTAAGAGTTTGTAAGAAACAACATAACCTTCTTTTTCAAATAATTTAAGTATATTTTTAAACGAGTCTATATTTCTTGAATGTATAAGACCATGAACGTTTTCAGCTAAAAAAAATGAAGGTTGTGTATGTTTTATTACTCTCAAATACTCATAAAAAAGTTGCCCCCTCGGATCTTTGATTCCTCTCCTAGCTCCCGCTTCACTCCAGGATTGACAAGGAGGACCACCAATGACACCAGCAATATTCTTATAAGGTATTTCCTCATTTGGAATCAATCCAATAGAGCGATCATCAAATGTCACTCTTGAGAAATAGTTTTTATATGAGGGAGCTATCTTTTTATCAAAGTCATTGGCCCATATAGTTTCAAAACCAGCATTTTTAAATCCAATATCGAGACCACCCGCACCTGAAAACAGCGATAAGATTTTTAATTTTTTTGACATTTATAGCTTTAAAATTTAATTAACTAATAATAGTGATAATACATTAGGAAGCTAGTGCAATGGATGAAATTATTTATCCTTGTTTGTAGCTTTGTTTAATCAATAATTTTGTTCGTTTTCCAAGATTGCCATTGGCCTTGTTTTATTTCATTTGTCACAATCTCAGTATCACTAACTATTTTAACTTTGATTATTTCTTTATTCTTAAAGTTACTTAGTAAGTTTTGTATTTTTTCAGTTAATTCTGTCATTGAATATTCATTAGCACTATAATTTTTTGTCCAGCTTCTATCTTCGGAGCTATATGAAAAACCTCCTCTATTAAGCTTATCCTTAATTGCAAATGTTCCAGATGAAAAGCTCACAAGTAAATTAGAATTTTTATTTAATTTTGCTTGGGGATAGTTCTTCCAATCAAGCATTTTGAGCCTTTTATTTGTTCTGCTCTTCTGGCTAAGAATATCCTCTAAAAATGGTGAAGGATCATTAATATTTTCCACCAGAAGTATCAGTGAACTCAGTGGTCTTGTAAGAGCCACATAAAGTAGTCTCCTCTCTTCATCTATTAATCTTGGAATATTATCTCCGAAAATTTTATTGAATTTCCAATCTGGATGAATTGATGGATATTGATTGCTTCTTAGATCAAGAAGGACAATCACATCACTCTCTTTGCCTTTAAACTGATGAATCGTTGATATGTTTATCTTCTTGTGATCACTTTCATTAAAATATGATCTTATTTTTTTAAGAAAGTTATGAGGCTCACTCATGTTTTTTGTTGCATATGGAATTCGATTATTTCTTACTAAAAAAACTATTTCCTTTTTATTCTCAAAAGCATTCTTAATCAATCTTAAAGCTATAGATTCTATTTTATCAATACCTAAAGCAATCTCATTTGAGCTTTGAGGAGCTTGATCAAATTTACAAAGAAAAATATCACCAAGTGACGATTGATGGCATTGTGCAGGAGAGCCCTCTTCATTCTTCATCAAATCATTACTTAGGTTAACAATTGCATACGCTGAACGATAATTTGTCGTTATTTTTAACTTACTTGAATTGTTAAAATGTTTTTCAAAATCTTGGTAGTAACTTAAGTCGCTACCTGCAAACATGTTAATTGCTTGCCAGTCATCCCCTACACAAAATAATTCAATATCTTTATTTTGAGATTTAATGGTTTTAATTAATTCAAAAAATGATTTAGAAAAATCCTGATACTCATCAATGAACATATATTTTATTTTATTTAGATCGCATGTAGTTTCACCTTTATGCTTTATAAGCATATTTCCTGCTTTGATGTTATCAACAGCATTAATAAGTAAACCTGAAAAATCTGTCATTTCATTATTTGATAGATAATCTATATAGGCCTCATATATTATTTTCATCACATCAATAAAGTCTTTATCGTTTTCCGAAAAATCATCCAGTCGATCAATATCAATTTCTGATGGATTTTTATTAAGCTGTCGAAGTCGTCCTATAAAATTTCTTGTAACTTTTGAAAATCGATCAATTGCTCTGGTTTTAACTTTCTCCCAAATTTCATCTTCACTTAAACGGTCAAATGAAATGCCTAAATCATTTAACTTTGTTTTCAAGTTACTTACAGTTTCACCTGGGTAAATATCAATAAACTTATTTTTCCCTAACCCTTTCCAAAAATTAATTTTTTGTATTCTTTCTTGATCATATTTTTCATTATTTGTAATACCAAAAAATTCAATAATTACATCCGGCTCATTATCTAAAAGCAGAGTAAAATCAGGTCTGTATGGTGTTCCTTTCCAGTAAAGTCCTTTTTCATATTCGTAAATTAAGCCATGCTCAAATAGGAAATTAGCTATTATTTTCTCACCAGGTGACTTTACATATTCATTATTAAGCGTTTGATAACTTAATGATCTTCGGTAATCTAAAAATTCTTCTTTCGATTTATCATATTTACCTCCTGCTATTGCATCTAACTCATCTTTAAAATGTCGTAACATTATTTTTCTTATTTCTTTCTCATTAACTGCACTTCTTAGATGATCATCAATAATGGTTTGTATAATTTGACTTTGTGTAGATTCATTATCTCCGTCATACACAATTTTTTCGGTTGTTAGAACATTTCTATAAGCTAATGCATGAAAAGTAAGTGTTGTAGGTGGAGCATCATCAAAATATTTACTCAGCCTTTCTTGCATCTCTTCTGCAGCCTTCTTATTAAAAGCTAATAAAATAATCTGATCAGCAGGAACCCCTAAATGCTTATGTAAAAAAATAGTGCGATTAATTATGGTCGAAGTTTTTCCACTCCCCGCACGCGCAACAACTTGAATATTTTTGTTAAAAGAGGCTATCGCGAATGCTTGCTCATCATCTACTTCATTACCCGTATTATTTTTGATCCACTCCTTAACAAAACTTATTTTCTCAACTTCATATTCTTCATGTGAAAAAATTTGAGCAAATTCTCTCTTATAGGCTGAATCTGAATTTAGAAAATCTTTTTCAAAACATTTTTTTAAGGCGGCAATTTGAATTTGTTTTCGCTCCCGCTCTTCCTCAAGGCGATCCATCTCTTCTTTTTCTAGTTTTGCTTGCTTTTTTCTTTGAAGCTCAAGAGCTTCTTCCTCTATTCGTTTTGCTTTTTCTTCTTCCTTACGACGCGCTTCTTCCTCTACCCGTTTTGCTTTTTCATTTTCTGATTCAATATTCTTATGTTCAATTCGAAGATTAAATAAATCTAAAATATTTTTCCATTCCTTCTCAGTAAGAACTTTATGAAGGGTAATAAAAGCTTCAACCTCTAGCTCAGTCAAATCTTTTTTATAATCAGAGTTTCCATTGGCAACGCTTGGAATAAGAGTCTCAAGAATGTATTTTTTATTCTTATGCCATCTTTCTTTATTGTTTTTATAAAATCCCCACGATTCAAGTAAATCATCAACTATATTTTGAGTAGATTTCATTATTTAAGGAGTAAAAACATAAAAATATTCAATCAATATTGATAAAATCAGGGTACTTTTCTGAATATGAAATCATCTTTTCATATATCAATGAGTTTTTATTTTGGAAGTGAATAACAGTGGTGTCTACAGATCTAGTGAACATCATCATGATCCATCTATTTGTAATCTCCTCAACATATTCTTCTTTTGATATTTCGGTTATATTTTGACTTTCAAATTGCTTGATAGAAACTTGTTTTTGATTTTCAATAAATTGATCGAAGTTCATTAGAAAAGTTGTCCAGCCTTCAAGCCCCCTTGCTGATTGATACTGAAGCATTCTTAATTCATCATAACTACTTGAGACTTTACTTTTATATTCATCCAGAAACCCAGGATTAATTTTGCATTCAAGCAAACTCTGAGCAAGTGTATATTTTTCACCTTTAAGATTTGCTAAGCCTTCGGCAAGCTGATGCGTGATCAACATTAAAAGATCTATAGGTTTATTTTTATTGCTAATAGCCTCATCAATAAATACTTTTAATTTTGGTAGTACTTCATAAAAATCTCCAGTCAACAGACTGATAGAGCCCCCTTTTATTTTATTGTGTTGCTTTAATTTCCATATATTTACCCCCTCGTTTTTTGCTAATTGATTGGTGAAGTAAGTTAGGTTACTTTTCATTCTTAATGATAAGTCGAAAGAAAAAATGATTCTTTCTGCCTCTTTGAGACCAAAGGTCCACTCAGCTCTTGCCCCCCTGATCAACTGATCTAGCCCATCGGCAACTACTAATCTTTCAGTTCCAAATAAGTGCTTAATGATTTGAATTTCTTCTTTTGGCCAGTCTTGTCCCTCATCAATAAATACATAATCGTATGCATAAGTGTTTGGGGAATTTTTAAAGACCTCATCTATCTCATCATTTGAAAATAGGTTTTTAGTTAATGCATTCTGCATTTCATTAATTAAGTCGTCATAAACCTTAAGGAAATCCTCATCATCAGGAATCAAACTAAAACTTTTTAAAATTGAATAAAAAAAACTCGTACTTGATTGCGTATTAACCCCTCCGTCATCAACATTACTTGGAAGCCCTAAATACATTGTAATTCGGCTTATATCTGAAACAAGTGCTTTGTTATAGGTTAAAAATAAAGTCCGACTTCCTTTTTTTTCAAATAGTTCATTAGCTAACTGAAGAAGAGCAATTGTTTTCCCCGTGCCTGCTGAACCACGAAATATTATCAATCTTTTTCCAACTTCATTCATCCATGCTTTGTTAAATCCTTCTTTACGAGATATTGCATCTACTTTTTTTCTATCAAGCGATGTAGGTATATTAGTTTTAAATAAACTGGAGTTAATATATTTATCTTTAAATTCAGGTGGACTACAACTAAATACAGTTTTTTTATTAGCTCTTTTATAGGGATTTGATTGCTCACAAATAACTGTAAAAAAGTCACGGGGTTTAATATTAGGCGTAATGATATTATGGGGTCGCCTAGGTAATTCGCTCTCTTCAAGTGAACTTAAATAAATCAAGTTTGTTACCCAAGGGGCTCTTCCAAATTCATCGCTAAAGAATGTTTTTAATGTATGAGCTTGTTTATTATTTTGCTCAGAAGCATCATGCCAACTTTGTATATTTCTTTGATAACTTACTTGAACTGAGGTACCTTCAAACTTGATAAATTTTGCATCATGATCTTTTACCTCTATACATAAAACCATACTTTCAATGAAGATTTCTTTTTTTTCAATCTCTTCATTGGGTTTGGTTTTTACCTCCCGAACAGGATTAAAACGTTGTGGAGATTTAAATTGGCAAATTAAAATACAATCAATATCTTTTATTTGGTAGCCGTGAAATTTTGCTCCAGAATATACCTTTAGATTCAGGTCTTCATTTTTCTCTAAATCAGGAAAGCTATATTTAAATAGTTCTATTAGGTTCTTTGCAGCCCTGCCTTCGGATGAATTAGTTGCCCCAAACAACTCTATCATTGAGTTAATCTCATTAGTTTATGAAACAACTTTACAGGCGAATTCTCAAAAGTCATGACATCAAGGAATGCGTCCTCAGGAACAATATCCTCTAAACCATCCAGAGATGATAGGTCAACAAAGGTTTGTCTTAATCCATCAGGCCAATATATTTCCTTTGAGGTATTCCATAAGGGATGAGTTAAGATAACTCCCACATTCTTTTTAGAATTTATTACAGCAAACATATTCCCTAATTTTTTTAGTTCAAACCCTCTTTCAGAGTAGCTATTGATAAACTGATCTAGTTTTTTTTCAACTCCATAGAACCAGCGTTCTTCATCATACTTAACGTCGTATGCAATTTCTGCCATATCTAAAGCTAGTTTCCAATTTAACTTTCCATGAACTTTCCGATTATCATAGTTCCTGAGACAATTCTGACAGGATGAATCACAATCCTTGTGCCAACTTCCTTCCCAGATTGGTTTAATATCATTAATTATTCTATCCAAAATCTTCTTTACTTCCTCTGGTTTAGATAATTTGTCAGCATATCCAGCACCATTATCAAGCTTATCTGACAAAAAGACCTGCTCAATTAAATTTCCATCAAATCTTTTTCTTTGATATCCAAGCTGGATTTCACCTGTTTCTATATTTAATGACTCTATGGCAATTTTTACATATAACTCTGCAAAAGATCTTAGCGCATGCTGAGCATATGTTACTTCTCGTAAATCAAGTATATGGGTTTTTTTATTTAAAAATTCTGAATGAAATTTTATTAAGCAGATATCAGTGACTTTCATAGCGCCTAAGGCAACTTCTTTTGACTCTGTATTTGTCATATAGCTAGGTTGACGTTCAATAAAATCTAGGGCTTCTTCAGGATAATTAGATTCATCGTAAACTAAATATGGCTTCTCATTTAACTTAAATAATTTTTCTTTATTATCATTCATGATTAAAATATTTTTTTGCGAATAAGGAGTTACTGTCAGTCCACCAATTTCTTTTGTGTCATTATTGTCACCCTCGATTGGCTCAAGCACAGGCTCGTACATCTGGAAATTTCTTTCGATTGAAGAGTCATAATCCCTCGTTTTGTAAGAGGTTCTAAAACCTAACGGTTCAACCATTTCTATATTTTCAGTTTTTTGATCACATAGAGGACAATCTAGATTTTCTTGATCTGCATCATCATCAAGAAGCTGTAAATAATTACATGAAGTACACCTATTAACTAGCCTTCTATTACTAAATGGATTTTGTTCTTCAAAATTTCCTTTCTTATCTCCTCTGTAGGATACAAATCCCTGACAAACATGGATTTGTTTATCTTTAATAATTTGTGAGCCAGGTGCATATGAAGTGATAGCCTCCTCAAGAGGCCGATCAGCTACTTTACAGCGATCCGCATCTTTATATCCTTTGGGTTTTTGTGAGTAAAGTGATCTCACCCTACTTGGGAATCCATACATGGGTAATAATCCTGCTTGAGCCATTCTTGCACTTAACTCAGGTTCCTTGTAGATAGAATCTTTAGAACAAAGTGCACAGATACCCCTAACTAAGTCATTAGTTAAATAATTTTTAAGCTCATTTATTTGCTCATCGGATAATTGACTAAATTTTGTAAAGTATGCAATAGTCTCATCAATCTTATCCGATGAATTCAATAACCAACTTTGAATGCGCTCACTATATTTCTCAATAAACTCATAAACAATACCGAAAGTCCCATGATTGCTGCTCTGTTCTCTTTTAGGTCTATCCTCAAGTGACAAGAAAGCTTTTCGCATAATTTCCGCAATTATGCACCTCTTAAAAATCAAAATTTGCCTCAAATCTAAAAATGGAGCAGCAGCTTTACCACCAGCAATTTTTTTAGGGAATCTATAAAACCACTCATCATGACTTCTATTTTTGCAATATGTAAATGCATAGGAAAATTTCTGATTTGCTCTTCCGGCTCTACCAACTCTTTGTTGGTAATTAAATCTTTGAGGTGGAACATTTGCGCATATCACTGATTGTAATGAGCCTATATCAACACCAACCTCCATAGTGGTCGTTACACTAAGAAGCTCTAACTCCTGAATTTTTTTGATTTCTCCCTCTAGGAAGATTCCTTTAAAAAATCGCTGTCTTTTCCTTTGCTCAGAAGCAGGTTTTGTTTGACCTGTAAGTTCTTCAACTTTGAGTTTTTTTGGTTCTTTTTGTGAAAGCCATTGAAAGTAATCTTTATAATTACTACTTAGATCACTTGTCTCTACTTTCTCAATTTCTGAAGATAAACATTGAGGGTTGGAGCACACTCCAACAGATTCGTGTAAATGATCGGTAAAGCAATTTTTACATCTAAAGATTGATGTGCCATCATATTTGATTAGCGTGACTCTAAAATCTCCTCCAATATTTAGATGACAAATATTAGGTTCAGTAATTTTTTGATTCTTAAAGTAAGCCTCAATATTTTCAATTATTTTATTTGTTTCCTCCTCAGAGGTTATTTTTAATCTTATCTCACAAACTTTTTTTATGTATGCCTTTACTCGAGAATGTATTTTATAACTATCTCCAAGCCGCTTTTGCCCTCCAGCAAATTGCTTAAATCTCCCTAAGATTCTGATGCAAGTTGAAATTAATTGATATATTTCTTCTTCATTTAATTCATTAATTTTTTCTTTTAGAAAACTTACATCTATAGGTCTCGCATAAGCAATATGGGCTGACTCAAGATCTCTCCCCGCTTTATCAAAATATATTTGGGCCAATGATGAAGCTAACTCAATCATGTACCTTTCACGAACAACACCTTGTACTTTATCATTATCTGAAATCCAATCTTCTGACTTAAAATATGCATTCCATGGATCTTGATCATTATTTAAATTTCTTTTATTACCAGCGGGGTTTGTTCCAATCTTTATAAGTGCTGCAGCAATTTTTTCTTTTAATTCAGACCAACTTAATGCATTTGAGGATTTTTCAAAATCACTTATCTTTTGTTTCATATTCTCATCAAGGGCTTGAGGTGCTTTTGATTCAAGCATTAAGTAACCGTATAATTCTGCATTATTTTTTTTCCACTCCCCTAAAATGCCTTTATCATCCTCTGTTAATATATCTCCCTTTAACTCGGCTCTTGCTATCTCAACTCGATTCTTTTGATTCTCCCCGAGAAGTTTGAATGTAATTTGTCTGAGTGTATCCAGATAATGATTTGCTTCAATGGACGCAGCAATTTCGGCTGCTGAATCTCTACTATCATTAAAGATAATAGATTTAGATAATTTTTGATTAGTCGATAACAGCTCGCATACTTGATCGGTTAAAATTTGTGTTCCCATTCCTTGACCCATCGTATGCGATCTTATAGGTGAAATGACATAGCCTTTTTTCATAAGACCATTATTTCTATTTGGGTATTCACTTAAACAATGTGGGCACTTCTCTGGTATTGAAGGGATTGATCCAAAATCCTCATCTTGTGCCTTTTTAACAATCATCATAATGGCATTGCTTGATTCAGCAGGGTCGCCATCAAGAAAGCCTTTTTGAGAATCGTAGTAAACTTCTTTAAACTCGAAGATCTTACCATCATGACCAGCAATCTTTTTATCTGCCATTTTCGGTTTATTGTTTGATAACCAAAGATATTCATTATATCTTCGTTGGTTAACAAAATTTACGAGAGGTGTCTTTTTATCCTCTAATGATGAGCTTAAGAACCAGGAGTTAGCATTCAGATTTTTTTTGTCACTACCAACAATACCGCCAAAAGAAACTTCTCCACATTGAGAGCAATAAAGTAATTCCAAAACTTGATGACCACAATCACATTTAATTTTTGGAATTTGAAATATCTTTCCAATGTTTCTACCATCATACTTATATTTTTCATCCACGTAGCTACAATCTTTATTTGAACAAGCCCATAGACCATTCACCGTTTTAAAGAAGTTATGAAATCTAAATCTAATTTTTTTAGCATCCTCTGAATCATCTAATTCAAGAGATTTTAAAATTAAGGAGTGTAATTTCTTATCTTTTGTTTTAGTAATACCTTCAAGCACGAGCTCAAGGTATTCTGGCAAATAATCATCTTTTTCCCTCTGCTCCTCAAAGTAGTAACCTAACTTTTGTGTGATTTCATTTTTCTTTGCCCATTGACTAATTCCTTCAATATTGGAAGTATCTAAATCTAAAAGCTCACTAATACTATTTTCGGTTAGATCACTTGTTTTTTTTGGCTTAATAATTTCACCTGGAATAATTTTGAATGTGTCTCTTGAAACACTGAAGAATTCCTCTAAGTATTGCTTACCTGTTTCTCCGTCAATAGAAGCAGAAGTAGCAATAAATGAAAATTGCTCGGAATAATCTTCGAAGCCCAAACGATTGAGAAGATTTCTTATCGTCAATGATATTTCAGTTCCAGCAGTACCTCGATAAAGATGAATTTCATCAATAACTAAAGTAAAAATATTATCTTTACTCTCGCTGAGCCATTCCTTTGTTGAATTAAAAATATTTTGCTCTTCCTCCCTCATTAACATTACATTAAGCATTGCAAAGTTACTTATGAATATGTCAGGAGGAGAATCCATCATATCCCAGCGGGTATACATTTCACCCCTACGTGGATCTTGAAGTTGAATAATAGAGTCTTGAATTTCTTTTTCCTCTAAATTTTTATCATTTTCAACTTTGTTAATATCTTTTATCAAAGAAGTAATGTCATCTTTTTCTGATTTTGTTTTTGATAATAATTCAGGCTTTTTTAGACTACCGGGAGTCGCACTTGTATACCTTCCAAAAAAGAATTCAGGCGTATCAAGGTCATTATGTGAATAAAAAATGCTTCGTAAGCGTGTTAATTGATCCTCAACTAATGCGTTCATTGGGTACAAAATCATTGAACGAACAGCAGCTTTTCTTTTTCCATTAGCTCTTGAATGGATCCATTTTTTTTCATTGTTAGAAGGCGACCACCATTCATTTAACTTTGCAGGGGGCTCCCATTTGCTGGATTCTTGTAAAAGTCTTGCAAAGATCGGTATCAAAAAACATTCTGTTTTACCTGAGCCTGTTCCTGAAGTAATGATGGGGTTTTGTCTTGAGTCATTATTTTTTTGGAATGCTATCTCAAATGACTCAGCTTGGTGAGCTCTTAGAGTCATATTTTCATCACGATTAAATATATGCTTAGCTAGTTTTTGCGCAATTTCATTGCTTAAATTTAATTTTTCGCAAATTTCCTTAAATGATTTTGAATTTTTGTAACTAAAAATTGGCTCCATGATGATGGAGTTAGAGAATGATTGAGTTTCAGCGATCAAAGCCCTTCTCTCGTTTATGAGGTTTTCATTTTTTAACCAGAATGCATTATCAAAATATCGCTGGTAACTATTTACAATGCTGTCATTTATTTCAATTGGTGTATATTTCATATGGACTCACTAAACAATTTAAAAGCTAATCCCTCAGCTATTTCTTCTGATACATTTTTATAAACAAGTTTATTATCTCTTTTTTCAGGTAACAGTCCGCTAGCACTCACAACCACTCTCTCATATAAAAATGGTAGGTCCATATATCTTGGAACAATTAATTCTAACTTATCGGGGTTATAGGCAAACCAATCTTTATTGCACCCATGAAAAGCAAAGTATTTTGCGAGCTTAACATCACATCTAATAGCCTCATTATTTGGCATATCCTGTGTTAAGAAAAAATACCTAAATCCAAATTTTTTAAACCGATAAGCACCTTTTTCTAATACATTTTCAATATATTCTCTAAATGTAATTCTGCCATCATTTATTTCAGCTCTATCCAAATCCTCTTTTGGCATATCGACTTTATCTAAATTATCACCTACATCCTTAAGTGTGGGGAGTATTGATAAAAGTTTTAATGGGAAGTTTTCAGAAAAACTGAGTGGAAAATTACTACTCTCAGAAATAATCTCTGCAAAATCTTTAATATCAGATGTATCAATTTTTTCGATAAATATTGAATCTATCATATCTTCATTTTTTATAATTGATACTTGCCCCCCAATCTGTTCGCATTGTTCTTTTAATGACTCAATAAATTTACTTGAACGCCACCCTGAAAGCACAAACCTTCTTTGACCAACTGATGTTACACATGGGTTTGAAATTCTCCATCTATGGGGTTTAATGCTATTAAGATTATATTCAATATCGATATGCCCTAAAGATGATAAATGCTTTATAAGGCTATATTGAAAACCCTTACTTTGATTAAAGTAATCAACGATATTACAAAAAGTTTCAAAAGTACCTTCCTTGAGGTAACACAATCCATCAAAAATTTCGTTTAAGTGAATAGACTGGCTACTACTTTGAGCAACAGAAAATGTATTTATATTTAATGTTAAAAAATTTACCGAACGATTTCTAAATGAATTTGTTTTCGAATCATAATGTTTGAAACGGTTATACCTTTTTTTTGGGCTAATTGACTCTAGATTAGCATCTTGGTCTTCCGCTAAATCAAAATCCCTTAGTTCCGTATCTCTAAAAATTTGACTTCCTTCTTTATATGAAACTCTATGTCCGTCTTCATTTTCAAATATATTTTTTACAACTTCGTCATAAACCCCAATTTTTCCAAAAGCAGCTGAATGAGTATTTTTTGTAAAATATATCTTGTCCCCTTTTTCAAAAGAAACTTCATCATCTAAGGTTGATATTTCTGTATGTTTATTTATTTCTTCATAATAAGTTTGCAAAGCTGCATTTAGATTAATATCAGCTACATTAATCTTTTTTCTTTTAATGTCTCCATAAATTTCTAAACCACCTTCATATGAATTCCCTGAAATAAAGAATGATTTATCTGTATCTTCTTCCTTCGTTGCACTAATTCCATTGAGAATGGATTTGTCACTTAGGTGATGTCCTAAAAGCTTTAGAATAAATTTGTTTATTCTGCTGTCATTGGCTTGTCTAAGCTTTAAAGTTTTTTCTTGGGTATCATCGATAAATAAGGTGTAATCACCAGATTCTGGTTGAATATTTTTCCAATCAATGATTAATTTTTGGTTATTAAGTGAGCCAGTAAATATGACTTCATTATGATTATCTTTAATCTCAACATCTCTTGCTGTACTACTGATAATTTCAATTTCTGGTGGATGATTTGCATGCCAAACTTTATTTAGCAGATAAAGACCCCCAGAAAAATTTATACTATGATTTGAGATTCCAGTAGGGAATAACATCTCAAGACCATCTTCTTTTATTGCATTTAGAATTTGAACATTTTTAAACGCTACGTAATTTTTAGGTAAATTTATCAAGCTTGAAGATTCATGAATCTCATAGCCTTGTTTGGCTACTTTTTTTAAGAAACAATCAACTTTGTCTTTTAGACTATGCCAAACAATGATTAATGAATTTTTACCAAATTGAATTGAAGCTGATTCTTTAAACCAATTAACCCCCAACTCATTTGCTTCAGATAAGACAGTAACCTCTTTTTTCTTTCTTGAACAACATATTTTTTTTGTTTCATTATCTTCAAATAACAATGAAGTAATCAAGCCATCGCCATGTGAAAAAGTAGGATTTGCTAGCAAACGAGCATAACCTTTATATTCTTCAAATTGCATCTCACCATTATATTTTTTAAAAATCTCTTGTTTGATTTTGGGCAGTTTGTTAATTTTGATAGAAAAATTTAAAGTACAATTACTTTGTGAACCGCAAAGGTTTAGGATAATTTTTTCTTCAGGGTAGCTTTCAAGTTTTGCAATATAAAAAAGACGTGCACTTTGATGGGGATCGTTTTCAGATGAACTTGCATCACTCGATTGTAAAATACCATCCCATGTTTCAAGTTCTTCACAAGCGGCTTGAAGCACAGATTCTCTTAAATCTTTATTTTCAATTAGCTTTAATATGTGCCCCGGTTGATGAATATTTGAGTAGAAGCTAGTAATGGCCTCTTCCATATCTTCATGACTAACCTCGTCACCTGGATTGAATTCTGCATACTCAAAAACTCTATGCAAATTTTTACGATCCTCATCTCTTATTAGTGCTTGTGAAATCGGTACACTTATATGAACTCTAAAATCTAAAGGGTAAGCTGTAGGAATACCTAATTCATATTCCCATTCAACCAACCAAGTATTCAATCTTTTCCATACCTGGTCAAATTTATAAAAAGATCTTTGCATTTTATTTTTATCATCTACCAAAAGATGATCTTGTAATCTTCCATAGTAATTATTCGACATAAAATTTTCATCTCTAGTCATCCCTTCTGCAACGTATGAAAAGAAAGCTAAAATAGCAATAAAAGGGGGAGTAATATTACGCTGATGATATTGAGCTTTTGTCCATGGTCTCATACATTTTAATATTGGATTAAATGTATCTTGATCATCTAAAGTTCTTTTTATAACCGATCTAAATTTATCTTCAAAGTCTTTTGGATCAAATTTTAACTCAGCTGAAATAACCTCAATCACCTCATCATTGATATCAAGGCGTATTAGTTTATTTTGGAACTTTCCATCAAAAAAGTAATTGAAAATAGACTGATTCCATTTTCTGTATTCACTGAATATTTCAGACTCATATTGTTCGTCAACAAAATCAATAAAATTTATGTCCATTATTATTTTCTATTAACTTTTTTAAATTCTATATCAAGAATTAGTGGTGTATGGTCACTCAATTTAATCCAATCGTCGTATGTGCCGATCCTCATCGATTTAAGCTTTAAAGACCTTAGGTATAAATAATCAATATGGTATTTATTGGATTCATTTTTTGTATGAAAAAAAGTATGACTGGTTTCAGATCCAAAGACTTCTTTTGTTGAGGTGTGGTAAGCGCTTTCAAAACCTAGATGATTTAGTCTTGAGTTTATATTCTGAAAGTTGTTTAAATTATCTTTTTTATCCCATTGAGGTGCGTTATTAAAGTCGCCTCCAAAAATACAGGGTTGGGATTTTTCTGTTAGCCAGTCTTCATAAAAATTGATTGCATCTATTGTATTTCCTGACAAATTTTTGCCAAATTTTACTGCTCTATGGTTATAGGCCCAAACCCCTAATACTCTTAAACCATCAACATTAATTGGTAAGAAATTAATAAGATTTGTATTGTGGATTGGGTCTAGAAATGCCCTTTGATTTCTAACAAGAATTCCTAAACCTTTACTTTCATTTTTACCTGTCCAAAAAAACTTCGCTTCTGGAAAATGGCCTTCCTTTAACCTTTCACACTCTTGAATAATTAATATATCTGCATTTATTGATTC
>Ga0233435_1001920_pt1 | contig 18709 bp, 24 predicted proteins | sample SI_122_August201_3_FD_182735 | JGI IMG/M metagenome (GOLD analysis project Ga0233435, IMG submission 182735) | Seawater microbial communities from Saanich Inlet, British Columbia, Canada - SI_122_August2016_135_MG | ecosystem: Environmental > Aquatic > Marine > Inlet | place: Canada: British... | reverse complement strand
GACATCCAGCAGGTTCGGTTCGTCGTTATTCTGGCCGATGTTGCTGCGGCGAATGGCGACGGTAACAATCTCAGCGCCGCTAGCTTCAGTGGCAGCTTTGGTTTCGGCTTGGTCTTTATATTTGCCTGTGCCGACAAGTAAACGTGATTGGTAGGTTTTGCCCGCAATTACGAGTGAATCACTATTGCTTTGTGTCATATCTGGGTCTCAACAATGCTGTAAAGTTAACCGCCGCCGATGGCTTGCACAATCTCAACTTCATCGCCTGCTTGTATAATATATTCTGCAAAATCACCACGTGGAATAATTTCCATGTTGATTTCGATAGCTAAGCGTTGATTGAGTAAGTCTTTTTGTTCAAGAAGTTGGTGGACAGAGGTTGGCTCAGGCAGCGTAGTTGCTTCACCATTAATGCTGATCTCCATTACAATCTCCAAGGCGTTTTTGTGTTTGGAGCGGGTGATGGGAATCGAACCCACGTGTCAAGCTTGGGAAGCTTGCGTTCTACCATTGAACTACACCCGCGACGCGACATACGATAGTAGCTTTGACTTGGGTTGTCTAGTTTAAGGTAACGCTAAAGGTGGGATACTCTGCTGAAGAAATCAGCAGAGTGAATGTCTTCTTTGAGTTTATCGCATGTGTTTTGCTAAAGGTTCTTCTGTCATGTGACCTAAAGGACGCACGAAAGTGTATTTAGCAGGTTCTACAACTAGTTGATCGAAAGACTCTTCTAAGTTTCCGCCGATGGCACTAAAGGGTGAGCCAATGATGAAGGCTACGCCACCAACGATGGTGCCAGCTAGGGTTAGAGGGCGTACGGCAACCGCATCTAAGAACATATCGGTTGAGTCAACTTTATCATGCGGTTGATATGCACTAACAGAGCCGGCAAATAAACTGGTAAAACCGAGTGCGCAGGCAAATGTTAAGCTGGTGAGTGATGTGCGAATTCGTGACATGGCTGAAACCTCATTGTTGTTAGACTTAACCTGATATACCAAACTGTAATGGAGTGGCATCAGCGATATTAAGCAATATTTTATTGAATTAGCGTTTGCTTTTAAAGTCTTGGTTTTTTTTAATTGGAGTGTGCTACTCAAAAGAGTAGGTGATCATCTTAGAAAATCAAGAGGTTATCAGAGATTCTGAAGATCTTGATTTTCTAAAGTGGTCATTTTGTCCGATGGATGGCTATTGGTTTGGTTACTTTGCTGCCGTTAACAAGGTCGCAACTTCTTGATATTTCTGGGCTGTTTTATTCACGATCTGTTCTGGTAACTCAGGTCCCGGAGGTGTTTTGTCCCAGTCTAGGCCGCTGAGATAATCTCTAACAAACTGTTTATCAAAACTGGGTGGGTTTTGACCAACGCAATAAGTATCAGCAGGCCAGAAGCGAGATGAGTCCGGTGTGAGCACCTCGTCTATAAGGTATAGGTTGCCGTTATGATCTTCGCCAAATTCAAATTTTGTATCCGCAATGATGATGCCACGCTTGGCGGCATAGTCTGCTGCAGTTTGGTATAACTTGATGCTAACATCGGCAACTTGTTGCGCCTTCTCAGTACCGATTAAACGTTCGACACCGGCAAAATCAATATTTTCATCATGATCACCAATGCTGGCTTTGGTTGACGGGGTGAACAAAACTTCCGGTAATTTTTCGGCCTGTTTCAGACCTGAGGGAAGATCAATGCCGCACACTTTGCCTGATTGTTGGTAGTCATTCCAGCCTGAGCCGACAAGGTAACCGCGAACAATGGCCTCAATAGGGAGTGGTTTGAGTTTTTTAACGACCATGGTGCGATTGGCAAGTTGGGTTGCGATGTCTTCTGGTAAATAGTGAGAAAGCGGAACATCGGCTAGGTGGTGTGGAATAATCCCTTTTAATTGCTCGAACCAAAAGTTAGCGACCTGAGTCAGAATAACGCCTTTGTTTGGAATGGGGGTTGGAAGTACGACGTCAAAAGCTGAAATTCGATCTGTTGTGATGATGAGTAAATGGTCGTCATCTGCTTGGTAGATTTTGCGAACTTTACCTTCGGAAATGAGGGGGAGGTTAATTGAAATGTCCATGTTTTTGTTCCAACAGTCTATTAAGGCAGGCCGATATTCTGAACGAGCTGAGATAATATGAGAAGTGTTTTCTTGCGCTGCAATGAGTTTGTTATACTCAATCCATATTGAGTGCTTTGCAAAATAGGCTCTATCATGCAAAGTGCAGTAATGATTTATGAATGGAGAAAGTGAATGTACAGTTTTGGAAAGTCTGTTGCCGGTGCGTTTGATGCGGTGGTTGAACAAGTAATTGCAGCCTTAAAGGTCGAGGGCTTTGGTATTATTACCGATATTGATATTCAGGCAACAATGAAAGCTAAAATTGATGTGGAGCGCGCGCCATACCGGATATTAGGCGCTTGCAACCCTAAATTGGCGAATGAAGCGATCAATAAAGAGCCCAGCATCGGTTTGTTGTTACCTTGTAATGTTGTGGTTAGAGAAACAGGTGATAATGAGGTGATGGTTGAGTTCATGGACCCTGCGGCTGTTTTAGGCCTTTCACAAGGGGGTGATCTGAAGACGCTTGGCGATGATGTTAAAGGTCGTTTGGAACGTGTGCAGGCAGCGCTTTAATAAGGTTTAAGCTATGCAAGATCCTAATTTCACACTGGTTTGGGGAGCGTATCTCGGAGCCAGTGTTATTTTGTCAGCACTCATTTGGTGGCAAGTTAGAAAACTTTTTCCTTGTTGGTTAAAAGCTATTTTTATCAGTTGGGGAGTCGCGCTATTGTTTACTCCGGCTTTTGGTAACGAGGCTGGAGAATACTGGGTGCCGGCAATTATGGCGGCTTTGTTTAAAGGTATTCAGCAAGCGAGCGTTGATGGCTCGATGGTTTATGTGAAAAATATTGGTGTGGCATGGGCCGTTTTGGCTGCTGTGTGGATGATTGTCTGCATTTTAAAGCGAAGGCGGCAGTAACCTGGTACACCTGAAAGTGGTGTCATTACAACAGAAGTCATCTTAAGCATTATAATAATAAAAGAGGCAACACAAATGATGAAAACATTCGTACTGGTGATGGGGTTGGTGTTCTTGCCAATGTGGGCAATTGCCGCTGATGTTGTCAGCGATGAAAACGCCCTTTTTGCACAAGCTGAGGCAGCACTTGAGTCACATAGTTATGAGCAGGCATTAGCGCTCTATAAGCAGTCAGCAGAGTTAGGGCATCCAGAAGCACAAAAACTCATTGTGGAAATGGAAGATATTATGGCGGCGAATGCTGCCGTGCCAATAAGCCCTATGCTGCTTAATTTCCTATATGCCATCTTTGGTGGCTTTTTGACGTTGTTTTTTATGTGGTTAGGTTGTCGTATCTTTAACCATTCTGTTGGTTTTGATATCAATGATGAGCTTTCCCGTGGCAATGTTGCTGTTGGTTTGATGATTATGGGTATTTTTATTGGTATAGGCACAGCGTTAGGCTTAGTGATTGGTTTAGGCCTCAGTTAATGTCTTTTTATTGGCGGGTGCTGTGCCTCTTATTGATGGGTGGTATTGCTTTTACGGCGAATGCTGAGAGAAGTCTCGACCCAGATAAATGGACGCGCAAATACGACCGGTATTTTCGCAAATATACTAAGCATTATTTTGGTCCGCATTTTAATTGGCGTTGGTTTAAAGCGCAGGCCATTGCTGAGTCCAACCTGAACCCGAAGGCAAGAAGTCATGTTGGGGCTATGGGGATAATGCAAATTATGCCGAGAACTTATACCGATATAAAAAAGAAAAATCCCCACTTCTTTAGTGTTAATACACCAAAGTGGAATATCGCGGCAGGGATTTATTATGATCGGTACCTCTATCGAAAATGGCAAAAAGGCTTTAGCACTCAAGAGCGGCTAGCTTTAATGTTCGGTGGTTATAATGCTGGGCATGGCACGATGCGTAAAGCGTATAAAAAAGCCTTAAAAAAGCATAAAAAAGTCCGGAAATGGTCTCAAGTAGCGGGTTTTGCGCCGAAAGAGACGCAAAACTATGTTAAGCGTATTCGCCGTTACATGAAGGCTTTGCAACGTGAATAGGTTGTCTACGTCATTAACCAATATCGCCCAGTGGTGGCAACCGCTGCCAGTATTAGTCCAATAATTAAATTGATGCCCACCATCGTTCGTATCTTCGCCAGCTGTTCACCTGCGGCAGGAAAATTTTGTGCCTCAACAGCGCTTGATAGCTTTTTATAAGGTGAGAAATAGAGGTATACGAAAATGGCGGCCATGATGCACCCGAGTATAATCATGACGCTGACAAAGGGGGCTTTAATATTGGTCATTAATCCACCGCCAGTGATGAATAACGTTAGAATAGATAGCCAAACCCAGGGAAAAAATTTTGCAAAAGCGGCATCCCAAAGTGTTAAGCGCTGGGGTGGCTCCAGCAATGAGGCTGCTGGCCGTAAGGCCATATAGGCGAAGAACATTCCGCCAATCCAAATGATTGCAGCTAATGTGTGTGCCATGAGTAGAGGCACTAAAATGGAATTGCTCATGAAAAACTGTCCTTAAATGAATGGAGTTGTCGTTTTATTGGGTGGGTTGCTTGTTCGCAGCTGTGATGATTTTTTTCATCCAGCCCCGAGCTTTTTTAATGAGGGTGCCACCACTATTAGAGTAATAATGATTGGCATCGCTGACCTTGCTCTGTCGATAATTTTTATTACCCGCCCTAATTGCCGCTAACCTTTTTGCGCGCAAAGTGTCTTTTACATCAGCGAAGTCAGAGCCACCATAGATTTCAAGTACGGGCAAGGTCACTTTTTCGATCGTGTCTAGAGGATTAAAACCAGAAGGTTTTTTTTGTCCCGTGAGGCTAATGGCAATAAGCCCATGAATTCTGGGTTTTTCGTTAATCAATGCGGGCTCAGCTTCGGTATTTGCTACGTAATCCATGATGGCGTAAGCACCAAAGCTGTGACCAATGAGTATGATGTCTTTAACTTTAAGTTCCTCTAAAAACTCAATGCTTTTGTCAATCCTAGCTCTGGTTTCTTCTAGGGTTTCGAGGTAGTCATTAAAGGTCGCTTTGCTAGATAATACGGGGCTTTGAATGGAGAGCGTAGACCAGCCATAAATGGGAAGCTTGGTGCGGAGTGGCTCAATGACATTGGGCCAGTTAGGGTGTGCTCCCATACCATGGACAAGGATGACGGCTTTCTGGCTATCAGTTTCTGTCTCAGCAAAAAGTGCCATAAATTTATTGTTTTCAAGCGCCAGCCATTCTACTGAGCCAATGACTATATGGTCTTTTAGTTGGTTGGCAATACGCAATTCTTTTAAGTTGTTGGCAGCAAAGCTGGTGCTGTTGTAAGCCATGAGTGCAATGAGTAATGTGACTTGAAATCGCATGCAGTCGATCGCCTTAAAAGTGAGAGAATATGACCACAATACCGGTTGTGATATGAAAAAAAAACAAGCAAGCCCTTAATAAAGCTTTTCGAATAGAGTAAAATAACGGACTGTTTTACGCGCATACCTATTTACGCATGGAGATTTCTAATGAGCGACTATTTAATTGCACCATCTATTTTATCAGCTGACTTTGCCAAATTGGGCGAAGAAGTGGATAACGTCTTAGCTTCGGGTGCTGATGTAGTACATTTTGATGTTATGGACAATCATTATGTGCCTAACTTAACTATTGGGCCGCTAGTGTGTGAAGCGCTTCGTAAACATGGTGTAACAGCAGATATTGATGTGCATTTAATGGTGAAGCCGGTTGATCGCATTATTCCTGATTTTGCAAAAGCGGGTGCAAGTTACATTACATTTCACCCTGAAGCGTCTGAGCATATTGACCGTACGTTACAAATGATTCGTGAATTAGGCTGTAAATCTGGCTTGGTATTCAATCCTGCAACGCCGCTTGACTGCTTAAAGCATGTGATGGATAAAGTTGATATTATATTGTTAATGTCTGTTAACCCAGGTTTTGGTGGGCAGTCTTTCATCCCTGAAACATTGAATAAGTTAAAAGAAGCACGCAAATTAATTGATGAGAGTGGATACGATATCCTTCTTGAGATTGATGGTGGTGTTAAGGTTGATAACATCGGTGAAATTGCTGCTGCGGGCGCAGATATGTTTGTTGCAGGTTCTGCAATCTTCAATACTGATGACTATAAAGCAACCATCGATTCGATGAGAGATGAGCTGGCTAAAGCAAAATAATTGAGGTTGACCAAGAGGCTGCAATATTGAGCCTTTTGGGAAGCTAAGCATTATTATCAACACAGCTGTGTGTGATAATGACAAAAAGGCGATTTTATTCGCCTTTTTGCATGTTATAAAGTAGCAATTTAAAGTACCTATTTTCCTCATACTGATTAGGAGTACCCGTGAAAAGACCTGAGCTGATTGTTATTGATGTAGATGGCACCTTAGTGGATAGCGTTCCCGATTTGGCCTATTGTGTTGATGAAATGATGAAACAACTTGGCTTGCCTGTTCGCGGGGAAGAAGCTGTTCGTCAGTGGGTTGGGAATGGGGTTGAACGCTTGGTCCGTAGAGCATTGATAAATCAGCTTAATGGCGAGCCAGACGATGCTGATTTTGACAAAGCGATGCCTATCTTCATGGATTTGTATGCCGAGAATACTTCTAAGCGTAGTGCTTTATACCCTGGTGTGGCTGAAGGTTTGGCTTATTTGAAGGCGCAAGGCTTCCAGCTAGGTTGTGTGACGAATAAAGCCGAGCAATTTACTTTACCCATATTAAAAGACTTAGGTATTTTTGATTATTTTAAGGTGATTGTAAGTGGCGATACACTCGATAAGAAGAAGCCAGATCCATTGCCATTACTGCATATTGCTGAGTCTTATGGGGTTTCTCCAGAAAATAGCATGATGCTTGGTGACTCAGTCAGTGATGTGAAAGCTGCGCGCGCTGCAAATTTCAGTATTATTTGCATGAGTTATGGTTATAATCATGGGGTAGATATTCGAGATGCAAATCCAGACTTAGTGATGGATAGTTTTGTTGAATTAAAAGAGGTTTTTCCTGCATAACATTCAACACTGTGTCTTTTGGTCAATGAATAACGGCTTCAGTGTAAGTCGTTACTTTTCGTTAAACGGTTAAGGTTAACAATTGCTGTGACTAACAATAAAACACATCAACAGCCCCTCTTTTTCCCTGTCATATTCTGGCAGTGGCGTCGCTAATAGCACTTGGCCAAAAATCAAACTTTTTGGTCTTCAATGAGTTATTATTTGATATAAAATCATAAGGTTATCCTGATGACGCCTGAACAATTTTCGATTTATAAAGCCCAGGGCTTTAACCGTATTCCATTAGTGAAACAAGTCCTTGCAGATCTTGATACACCCTTAAGTGCGTATTTAAAGCTTGCTGATGGTGATTACTCCTATCTATTAGAGTCCGTTCAAGGTGGAGAGAAATGGGGTCGTTACTCCATTATTGGTCTGCCATCAAAAACAGTTGTTTCTGTGGTGGGTTATGATGTCACCGTTAAAGTAGACGCTAACATTGTTGAAACTGAGACGGTTAAAGACCCATTAGAATGGGTGGAAAACTACTTAGCTCGCTATAAAGTGCCCGAGATTCCCGGGTTGCCCCGGACTAATGGCGGGTTAGTCGGTTATTTTGCGTACGATACTGTTCGTTATATTGAGCCTAGGTTAGCCGCTGGTGTTAACCCTGACCCTTTGGGCACGCCGGATATCTTGTTGATGCTGTCAGAAGAACTGGTGGTGTTTGATAACTTGAGTGGCAAGCTGTTTGTGATTGTTCATGTTGACCCGGCTGATGTGGGCGCTTATGACAATGGCCATGCACGAATTGATGCGCTCATTCAGCATTTGCAAAATGATTGCGCTGTCGCTCCAAGCTCTCAACTGCGAGCAGTAGAAGAGCAGGACTTTGAGTCGGCTTTCCCACAAGATAAATTTGAATCTGCAGTAGATACGATCAAAAAATATATTGTGGAAGGTGACACCATGCAAGTGGTGTTGTCGCAGAGAATGTCCGTTGATTATCATGCGGCACCATTGGATTTATATCGTGCGTTGCGTTGTTTGAACCCTTCCCCTTATATGTATTTTTTCAATTTTAAAGGGTTTCATGTGGTTGGGTCGTCACCTGAAATTTTGGTTCGTCTGCAGGATAATGAAATTGCTGTTAGGCCAATTGCGGGAACTCGCCCAAGGGGTCATACAGAAGCAGAAGATGTAGCATTAGAAGCAGAATTATTAGCGGACCCCAAAGAAATTGCAGAGCATCTGATGCTCATTGATTTAGGCCGGAACGATGTGGGGCGAGTGGCAGATGTTGGCACGGTTAAGCTCACCGATAAAATGATTGTTGAGCGTTATTCGCATGTAATGCACATTGTGTCGAATGTGACCGGGCAAGTCTCAGATAAAGTGTCTGCCATGGATGTGCTGCGAGCAACGTTTCCTGCGGGGACATTGTCTGGTGCTCCGAAGATTCGCGCTATGGAAATTATTGATGACTTAGAGCCTGTTAAGCGAGGTATTTATGGTGGTGCAGTTGGTTATCTTTCCTGGGCTGGTGATATGGATACGGCCATTGCGATCCGCACAGCCGTCATCAAAGATAATAAGCTCTATATTCAAGCGGGGGCAGGGATTGTCGCAGATTCTGTGCCGCTGAAAGAGTGGGAAGAAACATTGAACAAAGGGCGTGCAATATTCCGCGCTGTGAAGATGGCTGAAAGTGGCTTGGGAGTGAGTTAAATGTTATTGATGATTGATAATTATGACTCCTTTACCTACAACATCGTGCAGTACTTTGGTGAGCTAGGTGCTGATGTTTCAGTGTATCGAAATGATCAAATAAGTATTGCTGAAATTGAAGCATTAAAGCCTGAGCATTTGGTCATCTCACCTGGCCCTTGCACGCCGAATGAGGCAGGTATCTCTGTTGAAGCCATTCGTCATTTTGCCGGGAAATTACCGATTTTGGGCGTGTGTTTGGGGCACCAAAGTATCGCCCAAGCCTTCGGTGGGAAGATTGTGCATGCACATGAGATTATGCATGGTAAAACGTCGCCCATTTACCACGAGCAAAAAAGCGTATTTTGCGATTTGCCAAATGCTTTTGAAGCGACGAGATATCACTCCTTAGTGATCGAGCAGTCAACTCTGCCCACTGACCTGGAAATTACAGCGTGGACGCAGTCCGATGATGGCAGTGTTGATGAAATCATGGGGGTTCGGCATAAAACGTTGCCGATAGAAGGGGTTCAGTTTCACCCTGAATCTATTTTGACCGAACATGGTCATCAAATGTTAGAAAATTTTCTAAAGCAGAAAGGGTAATTTATGGATATGCAAACCGCTGTTAGCCAAGTCATTGCTGGGGAAAATTTATCTGAATCAGACATGCATGCGGTGATGATGACAATCATGACTGGGGATGCGACACCTGCTCAAATCGGCGGGTTTTTGGTCGGCCTTAGAATGAAAGGTGAGACCATTGATGAAATAACGGCTGCTGCAAAAGTGATGCGTGAGTTGGCAACCTCCGTTGCGATTGGTGGTGAGCATATTGTTGATACCTGCGGTACAGGTGGTGATGGCGCGAAAACATTTAATATATCGACAGCCAGTGCATTTGTTGTCGCAGCAGCTGGCGGGCAAGTAGCCAAACACGGAAATCGGTCTATTTCCAGTAGCTCGGGTAGTGCTGACGTGCTGGAAGTGCTTGGTGTTAACTTAAATACGTCACCAGAGCAAGTCAGTCAGTGTGTACAAGAAATAGGGGTTGGTTTTATGTTCGCCCCATTATTTCATGGGGCGATGAAGCATGCGATAGGCCCTAGAAAAGAGTTGGGTGCGCGAACTTTATTTAATGTTTTAGGCCCGTTGACGAATCCTGCCGGTGCTAAGCGACAAGTGATGGGTGTTTATCAGCAAGGCTTAGTAGAGCCTATTGCCAATGTATTGCAAAAACTGGGCAGTGAACATGTGATGGTGGTGCACTCAGAGGATGGTATGGACGAGTTGAGCATCAGTGCGGGTACTTGGGTCAGTGAGCTTAATAATGGCGAGGTGTCATCCTATACGGTGAACCCTGAAGACGTTGGTTTGGCGTTGGCACCTGTGGCAGATTTAGCCGTAGATACAGCTGAGCAGAGTGCCGCACTCATACAGCAGATTTTTAGTGGCAGTACAGAAAACCAAGCAGCACGGGATGTGGTTCGTATTAATGCGGGAGCTGCAATTTATGTGGCGGGATTGGCCAGTTCTTTAGCTGAAGGTGTTGAGAAAGCGACGGATGTGATCGATCGTGGGCTCGCGGCTGAAAAAGTAGCGCAACTTGTGGAAAAAACCCAATCGTATGCTTAAGGGAATAAGATGAGTACACCTGATATTTTAATGAAAATCTTGGCGCGAAAAAGAGAAGAAGTGGATGAGCGGATAGCAAAATTGAGCATGACTCAGGTGCGTGCTGCGGCTGAAGTAGCTGATGCGCCAAGAGGTTTTGTTGCTGCGATTCAAAAACAGGTGGCGTTAGGTCATGCCGCGGTGATTGCTGAAATTAAGCGGGCTTCTCCAAGTAAAGGTTTAATACGGGAGCACTTTGTGCCGGCTGAGATTGCCGCAAGCTATGCTGAGCATGGTGCTACTTGTTTGTCTGTATTGACCGATGTTGATTTTTTTCAAGGTTCAGATGCCTTTTTGCAACAAGCGAGAGCGGCTTGCAAGATTCCTGTGCTTCGTAAAGAGTTCATGATCGATGATTATCAGGTGTATGAAGCAAGGGCGATGGCTGCAGATTGTATTTTGTTGATTGTGTCTGCTTTAGATGATGCACAATTATCGGGCTTGAGCCAGTTAGCAGCTGAGGTTGGCTTGGATGTATTGGTTGAAGTGCATGACGCTGAAGAGCTGGACCGAGCATTGCAACTCGATACGACGCTGATTGGTATTAATAACCGAAACTTACGAACCTTTGAAACCTCTTTGAATACAACCCTTGATTTGTTATCCCGCATTCCAGATAACCGCATTGTTGTGACAGAAAGTGGTATTCACGCGAAAGCCGATGTTGCTTTGATGCGCCGTCATGAGGTGCATACTTTCTTAGTTGGAGAGGCTTTTATGCGAGTGGAAAATCCTGGGGAAAAACTAGCAGAGCTTATGTTATAAAAAAGGCGTTGTAGCCTCTCTAGTGAAAGGCTTTTGTGTCAGGTTGGCGAGCGTCAGAGTTACCGAGTGCCGTGAACGACAATAGTTTTACCGTGAGCACTGATTAACCCATCTTCTTCAAGTGCTTTTAATACTCTACCTGCCATCTCTCGTGAGCAACCAACAATCCGGCCAATCTCTTGACGTGTAATGCGGATTTGCATGCCATCTGGATGCGTCATTGCATCGGGGAGTTTGCAGAGCTCAAGTAATTCACCTGCAATCCGTCCCGTGACATCTAAAAAGGCTAAGTGGCTGACTTTACGGCTGGTTTTGAGCAAGCGTTGTGTGAGTTGTACGCCAATCGCAAACAAAATGTCTTTATAAATATCCGCTAAACTGCCGTCGGCTAATTGCATTAGATGTGTGTAAGTAATTTCAGCCAGTAAGCATGGCGTTCGAGTTCTCACCATTACACTGCGGTATGGCTGTTCTTCGAATAGTCCCATTTCACCAATAAACTCACCATCGTTGAGGTAGGTGAGAATGATCTCATGACCTTCTTCATCTTCAATTAATACCGTGACGGATCCTTCGACAACATAGTACAGTGTGTCAGCAGGGTCTCCAGGGTAAATAATTTCACTTTTAGCCGGGTAGCGCCTCTTGTGGCAGTGAGGTAAAAATGACTCCAGAGCGGCATTTTTTTCTTTCTGATGATAATTCGGTGCAAATGTCGGCATAGATAGGTGCTCGTTGCTAATTAGTTAACGCTAATTTAAGTGTAGGCAAGGATTCTGGTTCTGTCGAATCTATATCTATTTTTCTTAAAATTGCACGCACTCAATAGGTCATATAGGCACTATGTTAGGGGAAGTTGAATGAATACGAAGATCAAGTGGGTTGATAACGCCATGTTTGTGGCAAAATCGGGCAGTGGCCATAGTGTGGTGATGGATGGGCCTGAGGATTTTGGCGGGCAAAACCTTGGGGTTCGCCCAATGGAAATGGTGTTAATGGGGCTGGGCGGTTGTACAGCCTTTGATGTTTTGCTGATCCTGAAGAAAGGCCGGCATAACGTGACTGATTGTGAAGTTGAAATTACTGCAGAGCGTTCTGAAAGCGTGCCTAAGGTGTACACCAAAATTCATGTGCATTTTGTGGTTACAGGTCGCGGTTTGACTGAAAAAGCGGTTGCTAGGGCTGTTGAACTGTCATCCACTAAATATTGTTCGGTGTCGATTATGCTGGGGCACAGTGTTGAAATGTCGCATGGTTTTGAAGTGGTTGAGGAGGCTGTTTAGTTTTCAGCCCCTTTTTTCCTGACTCATGCCTTATTTGGAGGTAGAGGGTGCACATAAGGTTGGCGCTAAATTCTATAGGTTGTTTTGGTCATTATTTTAGCGGTTAATTTCATCGCTATTCGAATGGGGTAGGGCAGTTCTGCTGCGCCACCCTCTATCGCATTAGTGGCATGCTGCTGCTCATCTGTTTTCATTTGTTCTAAGATAGCGCGTGTTTTAGTGTCGTTTAATGGCACTTGTTGTAAGTGTTCGTCTAAATGTTTTACAACTTGTTTTTCAGTTTCTGCGACAAAACCAAGGCTCCACTTATCGCCAGCAAAGCCTGCCGCGGCACCAATGGCAAAGGAGCTTGCGTACCAGAAAGGGGTGAGGTAACTGGCTCTTCCGCCCAGCTCTTTGCTGCGTTGTTCACACCATTCTAAATGGTCATTTTCTTCAATAGCGGCGTTCTCCATGCTAGCTCTCACTTCAGGTAGTTTAGCAGTGAGTGCTTGGCCTTGGTAAAGGGCTTGTGCACAGACTTCACCCGTGTGATTGATTCGCATGAGGGCAGCTGTGTGCTTTTGTTCTTGCTCGGTTTGCTCAGTTTCATCATGTGAGTTAGCGGGGTTTACTCTGTCGCTTGTCATGGGTTTTCCTGCAACAGTGCGAACGGCTTGGTCTATCTGGTGAATCAATTTGTCTGCAAAAGAGGGGTGTCGGTTTAGCATGATGATGTCTCCGGGGTTGAGAGGCCAAGCGCTAAGGCGATGAGTGTGATGGGGTGAACCACGTCTAGAGTAATGCCATGATACTTCAAGGCTGAGGAAAATTGTAGTGCACAGCCTATGTTGGTTGTGACAAGGTAATCTGGAAGTGGAGAGGGAAGTTGCTTTATTTGTTCTGCGATCAGCGCGTTTGAGATGCTTGGCTGTTGTACGCTGTACTGACCCGCACCGCCACAGCAATAGGTGCTATTGAGTGTCTGTAGTTCAATATGGTTGAAATTTGCCAGCAAGTCGGTGGCAGCTGTGGTGTCTTTGAGTCTGTTTTTTGCGCTGCAAGGGGTGTGTAGTAGCGCTTTGACTTTGTGTTGTTGGTTGCTGTGATGTAGAGGGTGTTTTAATAACAGTCGGCAAATATCGATGAGTTTGTGGCTGATGTCTGCCTCAGGAAAATGGTGAGGGTACTCTTTTATAAATGATCCGCATCCCGTGGCGAGGTAAACAACATGGTCGACTTGGTCTGCAAGTTGTTTATGCTGCCGTGCTTTTTTTGTTGCCGCTTTGCTGTTGCCTTGATGAAAGTCTATTGAGCCACAACAAGTACTCGTTGAAATGGTTTGGATGCCCAGGTGTTGTAACACCTTATGAGTATCGCTTAAGGTTCTAGTGTCCAGTGAATTTGTGAGGCAGCCTTGTAGTAATAAGGTTGTCGCGTTCATATCGTTGAATTGTTCAATTTTGTGCTGGCGGCTAATCGGTGCTGTACGTAGCCAAAGTTTTTGTACTGTTTTGGGGAGGCGTTTAACGGGTAACCAATTTAGGTGCTGGCGTAGCTTTAGGATGAGGGTAAGCCATCTTGGCTGAGTCACCGTATTGATGATGCGAGTTTTAGCCTGCTTGGGGAGGGTGGTTTTAACATCATTAATGATTTTGCCAAAAGGGACTTGAGATGGGCATACCTTTTCGCAGGCTAAGCACTGTAAACAGCTATCGATATGTTGCAGGAGTGTCGGGGTTGGTTTAAGTGCTTTTTGGTTTAACCCTTGGATGAGGGAAATTCTGCCGCGCGGAGAGTCCGCTTCGTTTTGAGTGAGAAAGTAAGTTGGGCAGTGTGGGCTGCATAAGCCGCATTTTACGCAAAGTTCAGTATCTTGGTTCACAGGTCACTACTATATAGTATGTGCTTAAAATATCAGCTTAGGAGAATTAAATGTCATTTTACCAACATCATGTGTTTTTTTGTACCAACCAAAGGGAGGGCGGTAAACCGTGTTGTAACGATTTTATGGCTCAAACTATTAGAGACTATGTGAAGGGGAAAATAAAGGAGTTAGGCATTTCTGGGGAGGGTCGGGTTCGAGTGAATCAAGCCGGTTGTCTTGGGCGTTGTGAAGAAGGACCTGTACTGGTGGTTTATCCAGAAGGTATTTGGTACCGATATGAGAATAAAGACGATATAGATGAAGTGATTGAGCAGCATCTACAGGGTGGGAATGTAGTCAAAAGATTACAAATAAATAAGTGAAATGTTAAAAATAGATTGACTGGTATGTATTAATATTAGAGAATGCTCACATGCTTAAACAGGTTGGCGGTTGCAAATTTTAAAACTCCTCCATCCTCCTTTGGTGGTTTTGGCGCGGTATCTTGTACCGCGCCTTTTTTATGCTTGTGCCAGTCAAAAATATTTGATAGTATCCGCTTTCTTTCTTCCACGTGTAGTTTTTGGAGTCGTACATGAAGACCTTTAGTGCAAAACCTGCTGAGGTAAAACGCAGTTGGCTTTTAGTCGATGCAGATGGTAAAACCTTAGGTAGACTAGCAGCTGAAGTTGCCCGTCGTTTACGTGGCAAGCATAAGCCTGAATATACACCGCACGTGGATACTGGCGATTACATTGTCGTAATTAATGCCGATAAAATCCATGTAACGGGTAACAAACTGAAAGATAAAGTTTATTACCATCATACTGGGTATATTGGTAACTTAAAATCCATCACTTTAGAAAAACAATTGCAAAAAGCACCTGAACGTGTGATCGAAATAGCAGTTAAGGGCATGATGCCTAAAAACTCTTTGGGTCGTGCAATGTTTAAGAAGTTGAAGGTTTATGCTGGTTCTGATCATCAGCATGCAGCTCAGCAACCACAACTTTTAGAAATTTAATTAGAGAACGGTATAAACATGGCATCAACACAATATTATGGAACCGGACGTCGTAAAAGCTCAGTCGCAAGAGTTTTCCTAACTTCAGGTTCAGGCAAAGTAACGGTTAATAATCTTTCTCTAGATGATTATTTCGGTCGTGAGACAGCTCGAATGGTTGTGCGTCAACCGATTGAGTTAGTTGAAATGGTTGAAAAGTTTGACATCAATGTCACTGTCAAAGGTGGTGGAACAACCGGTCAAGCTGGTGCGATTAGATTAGGTATTACTCGTGCATTAATGGTATATGACGAAACATTACGGTCTGGCTTGAGAAAAGCGGGCTATGTTACTCGTGATGCTCGTAAAGTGGAAAGAAAGAAAATTGGTTTGCACAAAGCACGTCGTGCACCTCAGTTCTCAAAGCGTTAATACCGTTTTTTCTGCTGTTACATACAAAAGCCAGGCGAAAGCCTGGCTTTTGTCGTTTTAGTACAACAAAAATAAAAATAATCATCCTATTTACCGAAAATAGGGCGTTTAATCTTGCATGTTGATTGATCTCTGCCTATATTTACATAAAAACAACATTGGGTTTTTTGGGTCGATATTGTTGTTTGGATGCAAATAAGTCTATTCAGCAGTATAAAAAAAATAAATTTCCTTAGGGGATGAAATAATGAAAACAATTTTAGGGTTCGCTATTGGGTCACTGCTTGCTGCAGTACCTTTCGCATCTAGCATGGCTGATGTGAAAATTTACGGTTCTGTTCAAGCAGAATACTCAAATGAAGATTTAGATGGTCAAAGTGCTGAGCAAGGCGTTGACGATGACTTTAGAACCCGCATCGGTTTTAAAGCATGGGAAAAATTAGGCAACGGCATGACTGCTGTGACTGTTTTAGAGTTTAATGCTGACTCTACTGGTGACAGAAACAATGGTTTAAGAAATCGTCAATTATTTGTTGGCTTAAAGCACAAGAAATGGGGCTTCTTAAAAGCGGGTACTATTAGCTCGCCTTATAAACTGTTAGGTGGCGCTAAGATTGACGGTTTTTATGATACGGCGCTTCAAGCTGCTGGTGCTGGCGGAATGAGTCAAGCGATTGGTGGTGCGGGTAATGTTAACGGTAACACTAATGGTCTGATGAGCCATGATGGTTTTGTTGAGAGTGCGATTTCATATCGTTCTCCAAGCTGGAATAACATGACATTGCATGCATTGATTTCTCCTGATGAGAAAGTTGACGGTGCAGTTGATAATGGTGTAGCTACTCCTGGTGCAGACGATGGTGATGATAACGATTGGGTTGTAGGCTTAACTTATCGTAATGGTCCTATTTGGGCTTGGATCGCTCATGCTTCTAACAATGTTGAAAATCAAGACGACGAAGTCGCAACCAAAATCGGTGCTCAAATGGCTGTTGGTGCACACTCTCTTGCGTTCCAATATGAGTGGATTCAAGATTCAGCATCTTTAAATAGTGGTGCTGGTAACGTGAATGGTGTTTCTAACTTTTCATCTATCAATGCTGCTGCAACGGGTGGTGTAGGCCGAGTATCTACTGATGGTGATATTTGGTTCTTAGGTTATCAGTTTAAAGCCGGTAATAACCTATTTATCATGCAGTTAGGTGGTGTAGACTCTGAAGATAGGGGTGCTCTTGAAGGTAATGATTCTGATTACTTCGCAATTGGCATGATTCACAGCTTCAGTAAGAAAACCAAAATCATCACTGGCTACTCAGAGTCTGATAGCAATGACGTAGGTACAACTGATGACCGTGAAGTGGTTTCTATCGCATTACGTAAAGACTTCTAATCACGTTAAGCAGTGATTTTGAGTTTTAAAAAGCCAGGGCTTGCCCTGGCTTTTTTATGTCTTTTTTTGCAACTCTTTAGGCACTCTGAAGACAATATTTTCTTCTATACCACTTTGTTCTTGTACCGTTTTTGCCCCCCAATCTTTGAGTTGGCCTAATACTTCATGAACTAAAACTTCAGGTGCAGACGCACCTGCGGTGACGCCAATGGTCGCAGATGAAGGTATCCACTCGCGTTGAATGTCCTCTGCACCGTCAATGAGGTAGGCCGGTTTGCCAAGCTTGATGGCGATTTCTTGTAAGCGATTCGAGTTAGAGCTATTGTATGACACAATTCTTCCTTGCTCGTTTTCTCTCACTTGCCCAGCTTCAAAAGGCTCAATCATGCCGCTTTTTTGTGCCTGCTCACGAATCCAACGATCTGATTTAATCCCCATTGCCTACTTCCTTTACTTAAGCTTGCCTATCAACGTATGGATGCAGAGTGTACTTGATGACATAGGAAATGCATACTCCAAGCCTCGACAAAATACCCATCATAAAAAAAGCCAAGGCAAATACATTGCCTTGGCTTTTTAGCCTAACCACTGATCATTCAAAAATTAGTTATTTTGAATCACAATGTTAGGGAATTTAGACGCATAACTCTTACCATGTAACGCCAATTTAGCCGCTGTTCTGCGAGCGATGTCACGATAAATTTCAGAAATACGACTATCAGGATCAGCAACCACACTTGGCTTACCGTCATCTGTAGACACACGAATGGACATATCCAAAGGCAAAGCACCCAAGAAATCCACATCGTAGTCATCTGACATCGCCATACCGCCACCTTGACCAAAGATATGCTCTTCATGACCACATTCACTACAAATATGAATGCTCATGTTTTCAACAATACCTAACACAGGCACTTCCACTTTCTGGAACATTTTTAGACCCTTACGAGCATCTAATAAGGCAATATCCTGAGGTGTAGTCACAATCACAGCGCCACTCACAGGCACTTTTTGCGCCAATGTTAATTGGATATCACCCGTTCCTGGTGGTAAATCAACAATTAAGTAATCCACATCACGCCATTTGGTGTCTTTTAGTAACTGCTCTAATGCTTGCGTTACCATTGGGCCACGCCAGATCATGGGTGTTTCAGCGTCAATTAAGAAACCGATAGACATAGACTGAATGTGATAGCTGTTCATTGGCTCTAAAGTCTGACCATCATCTGATTCAGGCTTGCCACCTTCAACACCCAACATACGAGGCTGACTTGGGCCATAAATATCCGCATCCAATATACCAACCGTTGCGCCTTCAGCTGAGAGTGCCAATGCTAAGTTCACGGCAGTGGTTGATTTACCAACACCACCTTTACCAGAGGCAATAGCGATAATATTTTTAACCCCTTCAATCGGCTTTAAGGTCTTTTGCACCGCATGTGCTGCAATTTTCCAGTCAACTGAAATGTCAGCAGAGTCCACACCATCTATACCCTCGATGCGACTCTTTAACTCATTAGTCAGCGTTTCAACAAAGCTTTTAGCAGGATAGCCTAGTGTGAC
>Ga0233435_1001914_pt1 | contig 18755 bp, 20 predicted proteins | sample SI_122_August201_3_FD_182735 | JGI IMG/M metagenome (GOLD analysis project Ga0233435, IMG submission 182735) | Seawater microbial communities from Saanich Inlet, British Columbia, Canada - SI_122_August2016_135_MG | ecosystem: Environmental > Aquatic > Marine > Inlet | place: Canada: British... | reverse complement strand
ACAGTCATTCTTTAGTTGGTGGAATAATGGGTGCTGGAATTATGGGATTAGGTTTTGAAAAATTAGTTTTTGGTGGTTTGACTAAAGTTTTTGCAGGAATCGTAATTGCTCCTGTTGGTGGAATAATTTTTGGATTACTATTAACTGGTTTAATTATCACCGTATTTGCTAATCGTAAACCTGCAGTTGTGAATAAAACTTTTGGACGGCTACAAATCATTTCTTCTGCTTGGTTTGCTTTAACTCATGGAGCAAATGATGGACAAAAAACCATGGGCATTATTGTTTTGATTTTATTTTCAGCAGGAATGATTCCTGATCTTGAAATGCCATTATGGGTAATTTTAGCTGCTGCCACTGCAATGGGATTGGGAACTTTCTTTGGTGGATACAAAGTTATCAAGACACTTGGTGTAAAAATTACAAAACTCAAACCATATCAGGGATTTGCAGCAGAAACTGGCGGTGGGTTGATGTTGGCAATTTTTGCAGTGCTTGGTATTCCTGCTAGTACTACACATGCCATTACAGGCACAATTATGGGTGCTGGTGCTGCACGAAGGAAGCGTGCTGTACGCTGGAAAGTTGGTCGACAAATTGTTTTTGCATGGATGATTACTATTCCTGGTAGTGCTGCAATGGGTATTGGTTTTACATATTTGATTAGCTTATTTGTTTGAGCATCTGTAATGTCTTGATTTTTATTTCAGCAAAAATTTTTTTGAGATATTAATATGGATATTTTACAATTAATCCAGTCGAATCTATTAACTCCAATCATTCTATTTTTCTTATTTGGAATTATTGCTGCTCGAATAAAATCTGATTTAAAAATTCCTGAAGCTATTTCTGAATTTTTGCCAATCTATCTTCTTGCAGCAATTGGACTTCATGGTGGAATAGAAATGAGAAATACTGGATTTGAAAATATGTTAATTCCAATGTTAGTTGCAATTGGCCTTTCATTATTATTTACATTAAATCACTACCAAATTTTAAGACGATTGGGAAAGTTCAACATCTTTGATTCATATGCATTAGCATCAACTTATGGTGCAGTTGGTGCAGTAACATTTTCTGTTGGTTTATCATTTTTGAAAAATCAAGGAGTTACATCTGAAGGATATTTAGCTGCAATTCTAGCAGTACTAGAGCCTGTAGCCTTTATCATGGCCATATTTTTGACAAACATGGCAGTATCAAAACAAATTCGTGCAAAAAAACAGTCTTTTACAAATGATGAGCCATCTGAAATTGATGTAGGGTTAAAAGAAACTAAAACAAAACTATCTCAAGTTTTACATGAATCAATTACTGGTAAAGCCATTGTAATTTTACTTGGTTGTATTGTAATTGGATATATCATTGGCGAGGAAGGATTTGGTTCTATTAGAATAGTATTTGATGAAATGTTTACTGGTGCAATTGTAATTTTTATGATAGAGATGGGAATTATTGCCGGTCAAAGATTGGGTGATATCAAAAGAGTGGGGATTTTTCTTACCGCATTTGCAATAATTATGCCCACCTTTAATGGAATTGTAGGTGTTCTAGTTGCAACAGCAATGGGATTGAGCCTAGGTGGAGCCGTAATGTTTGGATTACTATTGGCTAGTGCATCATTTATTGCAGCGCCTGCAGTATTACGTCATGCAATTCCTCAGGCAAATCCTAGTTTGTACATTACATCTGCTTTAGGAATTACATTCCCATACAACATTATTGTTTTATTACCCATCATGTTTACAGTTTCAACTATTGTTCATGGTGAAGAATCGATAGACTTATTCAATTACATCACTGGTGGATTGATATGAAATTATACGATGTAAAATTACTAACAATTACTTGTGAGATACTTGCACAAAAAAATATTATTGAAATTTTAAAAAAACATGATATCACTGGATATACCTCATTTGAAGTAGGCGGAAATGGTTCACGCGGTTTACGTGGACATGGATTAGAAACTGAAAAAAATGTTAAAGTTGAGGTAATAATGCATGAGGAAAAATTATCTGGAGTTATTGAAGAGATTTCAAGAACAATGTTTGCTGATTTTGCTATAGTACTTTATGTTAGTGATGTTGGCGTAGTACGAACTGAAAAATTTTAACAACAATTGTTATCTGTACACAAAATTGGAATTTTTTTACTAGTCTTTGTAACATTTGAGATTAGTTCTGATAATTGATTGTTTGAAATTGCATACATTGCTTTTTTCCCTTGGTCTCTTGATTTTACAATTCCACATTTTTTTAATGTCTTTAGATGGTGCGACACAAGTGGTTGATCTTTTTTTAATTTCTCTACAAAATCATTGACACACAACTCTTTGTCTTTTTGTAATAATTCCAAAATTTCAAATCTTGTTTCATCACAAATGCATTTTAGTAAACTGAGCCCATTCATATCAATCTATATTTATATAAACTAATATTTATGTGATGATATATTGTTGCCAAATATACTATTTGTGTGCGTAGAAAATGCTGGTCGTAGCCAAATGGCTGAGGCGTTTTTTAGAAAATATGGTGGAAATAAATTTAATGTATCTAGTGCTGGCACTACTCCATCATCTCAACTAAATCCTATGGTAATCCAAGTAATGAAAGAGATTGGAATTGATGTAACAAAACAATCCCCAAAACTATTATCTGATTTAATGATCGATAATTCCTTTAGAACTGTAAACATGGGGTGCATGGATGAGGAATCATGTCCTGCATTGTTTGTCAAAGATGTTTTAGATTGGAATATTGTTGATCCCAAAGAGAAATCAATTGAGCAAGTAAGAAAAATTCGTGATCAAATAAAATTCGAAGTGAAAAATTTAGTAAAATCGTTAGAAGAAAAAAAAATATTTTCTAATTTACAAATTTTCATTGCAGAACTAATTGGTACCTTCATTCTAGTAATTTTTGCAACAGGCTCTATCGTATATGATGCTAAAGTATTTGATGCACAATTGGGAATTCCATTTGCTGCTTTGGCACCTTTTCTTGCATTACTAATAGGTGTATATGCATTTGGCAGAGTCTCACTAGCTCATTTTAATCCTGCAGTGACAGTTGGATATTACATTACAGGTCATATTACAAAACTTCAAGCTGTTTATTATTTTACAGCAGAAATTATTGGTGCAATACTTGGGTCTATTTTTGTTTTACAATTCATTGGAGATGATGCAAATCTTGGTGCAAATGTTCCAAACTATGATTTTTCTATATTTTTAATATTTCCAGTAGAAGTTTTAGCTTCTACAATGTTAATGGGTGTAATTTTTTATGTTGTGTATACAAAAGGACTTAAAGGATTTAGTGGAGTGGCAATTGGTGGGATAGTCGGATTGGATATTTTATTTTTGGCATTTATTTCAGGAGCTTCTATGAATCCCTTTAGAGCACTTGCCCCTGCTTTGCTATCTGGAAGTGTGAGTGATTTGTGGATTTATCTGAGTGCCCCCTTTATTGGAACAGCAATTGCTGCTTTTTTGTTTCGAGGCAAATTTCGAGCCCAAAGAGCTTCAAATTACGAATAAGAATGGACAAGAATGTCTGTTATTATAGGTACAAAATAGGCACATTCAGGCGATCTAGGAATTAATGTTCATTATGGTAATAATCTGAAAAATTATTGATATTTTCACTTTAGATTTTTACGTAAAACATCATTTATTATTTGAGAAAAGCTTACTGATTTTGTAGTTTTTGTGATTTCTTTTGCTTGAAGTGATCTTAATTTTTTATCCAAATCCTCATCAATTACTATGGTTACACGTTTTGCCATATACTATCTTTGTCTACTGTCTACTATTTAGTATAATTTCCAAATTCGTAATTCTAGTAGAGATTATACATTTTGTGATATACTAAAATCCTTTATGATTTTGAGTTGGTTTTTTTAATACACTTTTCTCATTTTGTTAAAAATTCATTTATGATTCTCAATCTTGAATTTTTCCCATTGATGTAATATTACTATGATGTGTACATTTTCTTATGGAAAATACGTGTAAATGTTGTGGAATAAAATATGAAAACAGAGCAAGTGATACTTGTAGTACTAAATATCATGTTCGCAAATTGAATAATGACTGTCCTAACAATATGACATGTTCCTAAATAAAACTAATCATAATTCATAATCTGTAGTTAGATTACAAAGATATCTGTGTAGATTATTTGTATTACTTAAGATAAAAACAATATTGGATTTAGTTTTTCTAATATAATTTTTGAATTTCTTCTACAAACTCATCCATGTCAAGTGGTTTAGTAAAAATTCGTATAACTTGTTCAATTTTAATAATATCTTTTGGAAATCCTGATGTGACAAGAATCTTGGCATTTGGATCTTCTTTTTTGATTTTTTCAATTGCATAGTTTCCATCATAATCTGGCATTTTCATATCTAATATAACAAAATCAGGCTGTTTTTCTTTGAATAATTTGTATGCATCATAACCATTGTATCCCATCCCTTTAACATCGATATTGTTTAATTCCAAATACATGGACATTGTGTCTACAATATCTTTTTCATCATCAATAATTATTACAATGATTTTGTTTCCCATATTAAATGAACATCGGAACTTCATACTTAAGTAATTTTAACGTGACAACAAATTCATGTCAGATCGTTCAGTGCAATACCATGCACCAATAAAAAATAAATTCATAATCCAATACAATCTTACGATTTTTTATTTTATTCCCAGATGTTGTTTGATTTTACCAATTTGCTATTACGAATAATAATGACCGATTTTGAATGATATCATTGTCTAATTCCAAAAAATTATTCAACATTGCCAAAAAAGTGACTCCTTCAGGAGTAAATAGTCCTGTTAGATATTTTGAGCCATACCCTTTCTTTACCAAAAAAGCAAATGGGGCATACATTTGGGATGAGGATAACAATAGGTACATCGATTATTGTAATGGATATGGGGCGTTACTTTTAGGACATAGGCGAAAAGAAATTATCGATTCTGTAACAAAACAACTTTCAAAAGGTACACTATACTGCACTCCGACAGAATCTGAAATTGAATTATCAAAATTAATTATTGGAAATTTTCCATCAATTGACAAAATTCGATTAACAAATACTGGTGGTGAGGCAACAATGACTGCAATTAGACTTGCACGTGGATATACAAAAAAGAAAAAAATAATTAAATTTGAAGGATGTTATCATGGTGCACATGATTCTGTTCTAGTTAAAGCTGGATCTGGTTCTGCTCATAATGGAATTTCAGTTTCTGATGGCGGATTAGATGAAGTTTCAAAAAATACTTTGGTTGTACAATACAATAACATTGAGGATTTACAAAAAACAATTAAAAAAAATAAAGATATTGCAGGAGTAATTGTTGAACCCATTCTTGCAAATATGGGATTAATTTTACCTGAGAAAAATTTCTTACATGATTTGAGAAAAATTACTAAAGAAAATAATATTCCATTAATTTTTGATGAAGTAGTTACAGGGTTCAGAGTTGCACCTGGTGGTGCCCAAGAACATTTTGGAATTAAACCTGACATTACTACACTAGCTAAAGCACTGTCAAATGGATTTACAATTTCTGCAGTCGGTGGTAAAAAAGAAATTATGGATTTACTGTCTCCTGGAGGTAAAGTCTATCAGGCAAGCACTTTTGCTGGAAATCCAATTTCTGTTAGTGCTGCAATCGCATCAATTAAAACAATAAACAAAATTAAAAACAAACTTTACTCTAAACTTGAACGCTACAATCTGTTATTTTCAACAGCACTTGATGATATGGCTACTGACATGAAAATACCTCACCAAATCAATTTTACAGCCTCAATGTTTCAGATTTTCTTTACTAGTAAACCTGTGACAAACTACGAAACATCAAAGAATGCAAATGGCAAAAAATTCCAAAAACTATTCAAAACATTACTCAAAAAAGGAATTTTCATAGCACCATCTCAGTTTGAAGTAGTTTTTCTATCTGATGCTCATACAGAAAATGACTTGAACAAAACACTTGATGCATACCATGCTGCATTAAAGTCGGTGAAAAATTGAAGTATGTTGTAGGTGCTAGAGGGAGCCAATTATCCGTTGCTCAGACAAACTGGGTAATATCAGAATTAAAAAAAGTAAATCCTGATTCAGAATATGAAATTAAAACCATTACAACGAAAGGTGATACTGATAGTAGACCATTATTTACAATAGATCAGAAAGGAATTTTTGAAAAAGAAATTGACAGAGCAGTAGCACAAAAAGAAGTAGACTTTGCAGTACATAGTCTTAAAGATGTTCCATCAGAACTAGATTCAAATTTAATTTTAGCATGTATTCCAAAACGTGAAGTAGCCAATGATGTTTTTATTTCATCTGATAACTCATCACTTGATAACATTAAAGCAGGTGCAGTCATTGGAACAAGTTCATTACGTCGTGCAGTACAAGTTAGTAGAAAAAGACCTGACGTTGTAGTTAAACCAATACGCGGTAATATTGAGACTAGGATAAACAAAGTCTCTGGATCTGATTTTGATGGTATAGTACTTGCAAAAGCTGGAATCACAAGACTAGGTGTTGATGTAAAGTATACAGAACTATCTGTTTTTGATTTTTCTCCATCTCCGGGACAAGGTGCAATAGCTATTGTTGCAAGAGAAGATGACTCTCAAACCATTTCAATGCTTAAAAAAATTGAAGACTCTGATTCAAGATTGGAGATAGAAGCAGAACGTGCATTATCTGATTACATTGATTCGGGATGCAGATTCCCCGTTGGCGCCTATGCAAAATCAGACGGTACCCAAATGACACTTGACGTATCTATATTTTCAGTTGATGGAAAAGAATCCCTCAATGTATCCGTTATCGGCGATAAAATTAATCCAAAATCCCTTGGAAAAAGTGCAGGAGAACAATTACGTGAGAAAGGTGCACAGGATCTTGCATTAAATTGGAGAGAAAAAGTTGAGGAATGGAACAAGACATGAGTGGTAAAGTATACTTGGTTGGAGCAGGACCTGGAGATAGTAAATTAATCACATTACGTGCAGTTGAATTACTGAAAAAAGCAGATGTTGTTCTTTATGATAGACTAGTTAGCAAGAAAATAATTTCAATGATTCCAAAAAAGACTGAAAAAATCTATGTTGGTAGAGCTGTAGGTGATGATACAACTCATCAAAACTCTACAAATGATTTAATGGTGATTCATGCCAAATCTAAAAAAAATGTAGTTAGACTAAAGGGCGGTGACCCAATAATCTTTGGACGTGGTGGGGAGGAAGCAGAATTTCTTAAAGAAAATAAAATAAAATATGAAATTGTTCCAGGAATTACTTCTGGAATTGGTTCAGCTACTTATGCTGGAATTCCTCTTACTCATAGAAAATATGCATCATCTGTAGTCTTTGTTACAGGACATGAAGACCCTGAGAAAAAATCAGAAATTGTAAAATGGAAAAGACTAGCAAAGTCAGTTGACACTATAGTTATCATGATGGGGTTGTCTCGAATTGATGTAATTTGTAAACAATTAGTGGCAGGTGGAATGGATAAAAAAACTCCAGTAGCAGTAATTCAAAATGGAACAACCCCTAAACAGAAAATGATCAAAGGAACTGTAACAAACATTGCAAAAAAAGTTAAAGAAAATAAAATCACTCCTCCAACAAACATCATTATTGGCAAAGTAGTTGACTTGTCTGATACTATAGGTTGGAAATAATGCTTGATGGAAAAACTATAGCCATTACACGTTCAAAAGATGATGCTTCAGAGTTTATCACACTAGCAGAACAAAACAATGCAACACCAATCCCATTACCTACAATAGAGTTAATCAGTAAGGGTGAGAAAATTGTCGCAGAATTTTTAGAATCAGTGGAAAAATACAATCCTGATTACAGTGTTTTTCTTAGCTCCAAAGCTGTAAAGTTACTTTTTGATACTGCAAAAAATGTTTCCAAGTTTGATGAATTACAATTGGCAATTGCAAATACAATTGTAATGTCTGTTGGTCCTAAAACTAGTGCATCCCTCGAATCATATGGAATCAAAGTAAATCATCAACCAGAAAATTCATCCTCAGTTGGAGTTGGAGAAGAATTTTCACAAATCAATGCAGTAGGAAAAAAAGTAATTATTCCACGAAGTGGTGCTGCAAATTCTTTTCTCAAAGAATTACTAAACAAAATTGGTATTGATGTCGTTGAGATTCATCTGTATGATGTCTGTGCATTTAGAGACACAACTCAATGGAATGGGTTTCGAGAACTATTTTCTCAAGGAAAAATCGATGGTGTAATTTTTACTAGTGCCTCATCTGTTCGTGGATTCTTTGATATAATGCACAAAGATTATGAAAAACCTGCTTTGATGGATTTCATCTCAAAAATTTCTCTGGTCTCAATTGGACCTTTTACCTCTGAAGAATTAAAGAAATTTGATGTATCCTATTCTATGGCTGAGATTCATACTGTTGTAGGTGCATTTGATATTCTAAATAATATCTTAAAAACAAAATAAATTTCAAATTTTTACATCTTTAAATTAATTACTAAAAAATTCTTTAATATTGAAAAATTCAACTTGAAAAAGTTTGCAGAATTTGAAAATATTTTCATTTTTATTCTTGATTTTATCTCTAGGAATTGTTTCTGTAATCCCAATTTCAGAAGAATCTTTTGCTGAAGAACAAATTCCTAATTGGATCAAAACAATCTTTTCTTGGTATGCTGAAGATCTAATTTCAGAAAATGAATTACTTGAATCTATAAGATATCTAATTGAAAATCAAATTATTTTCATTGATTTGGACTCTATTGATATTCCTGAACGTTCTAAATTTAGTGTTGGTGGTGCTGTGTCTAGATCTATTCAACCAACAGCTGATTACACAGTTTTAGTTTATGTTGTGGGTTCAGATTTGGAATCTGAATATTATCTTGCTACTGAAGATCTTGATGAGATGATTGATGGTTTTCCTGGTGATTCAATTAATGTAATTGTTGAAACTGGTGGTGCGCCAGCGGAAATTGATGATTACCGATATGTTGATTTTACAACAGTAAAGAGACACGAAATTAAAAATGATATAATTGAGATTTCTGATTTAGGTCAACAAAATATGGGTGATCCAAAAACGTTAACTGATTTTTTAGTTTGGGGGACCAGTTCTTATCCTGCTAATAATTATGCATTGATTTTATGGAATCATGGGAGTGGTATCAATGGCTATGGTCATGATGATGTTTCATTTGATTTTCTAAGTCTTGATGAGATAGATGATGCATTAAATTCTGCTAAAAAATTAAATGATGTTCATTATGAAATGATTGGTTTTGATGCGTGTTTAATGGCTACTATTGAAGTTGCAAATATTGTAAAAGATTATGGACATTACCTTGTTGCATCTGAGGAAATTGAGGTTGGATATGGTTGGAAATATGATGAGATAATTTCTTCACTTAATGAAAATCCAAAACAGACTGGTGCAGAATTAGGCCAAGTAATTGCTGATTCTTTTTTTGCTGACACTATTGAAAAAAGCCCATCTGATATGGATCTTAGTCGTTTGACTACACTATCTGTAATTGATTTAACTAAAATTCCCTCATTAAATGAATCCATTAATTTACTAACTTCTGAAATTGAAACAAATATTTCAAAAAATGATATGCCTAGATTTTCTGTTTCATTACGTGATACTGAAAGATATGGTGTAATTTCTAAAGGTGAAGATTCTGGTCATATGGACATTAAACATTTCACTGAAAATATTTCTGAATATCTTCCACAATTCAAAAGTCAATCTGATAGAGTACAACAAGCTGTAGATGATTCTGTTATTTACAAAGTTAATGGTGCTGCAAGAACTCAGGCAAATGGTTTGTCCATTTACATGCCTGTTACTAGTGATGCTGTATCTACAACGTATAGATCTTCATCATCATCTACGAATCAATTCTATTCAAACTATTTAGATCAAGATACTATTGCTCCAACTCAAAACCTTCAGATAATTAATAGAACAATTTCTGGAACGTATACTGGTGATGATGTATATGAAATCAAATCATATTTTACAACTCAAAAAAATACTGATGGCTTAATACAGATTATTGCAACTGATGAATTTGATCCTGATGAATCTGAATATGGATTTTCTTATGGCCAAGTAAATTTTACTTGGGATAAATACTTGCCATCATTATGTGTAAATAATTACGACACATGCGTTCCTGTAAATCCTGAATGGGAATGGGGTGATGAGGCTAATTTGGCATACATTCCTGTAAACCTTGAATCCGATGGCGTAAAAATTGATGTTGATTTATTGTATGATATTACAATTGATGATGGTGAAATTTTCATTGGTGCTTATCCTCAAAATGAAAAAAATGCATTTGATAAGAATTTGTTATCCCTTAAGCCTGATGATATTGTAACTGTCTATAATGAAATTAATCATTTTGATTCAAAACAATCTTTGTTTATCCCAAACTCTGAAAATCAAATTACTGTATCTGATGATTTTGGTTTTGTTTGGGAAATTTATGAGGGTGTATTTTTTATTGTGATTGAAATTTGTGATTTTAGTGGAAATTGTAGTTATTCTGATTTCTTTGAATTTGTTGTAACTGAAGATGACTTGGAAGATTAGTAAAATTTGTAAAATCTTATGAATTTACTTATAACTTACATAAAATTAGTTTAGAAAGTGAATATCAAAATTTCTAGTATTCTTTTTGCTGGTCTTTTTCTCACATCATTTGCTTTTACTCAAAGTGTTTCTGCTGAAGAAGTTCCTGGTTGGATTAAAAATAACGCTGCATGGTGGGCAGAAGGTACAATTGATGATACTGCATTTCTACAAGGAATACAATTTCTAATTAAAGAAGGAATTATGACTATTCCTCCAACTGAAACTGCTTCATCATCAGAATCAAAGGAAGTTCCTGGTTGGATTAAAAATAACGCTGCATGGTGGGCAGAAGGTACAATTGATGATACTGCATTTCTACAAGGAATACAATTTCTAATTAAAGAAGGAATTGTTTCAGTAGAATAAAGAATTTAAGAAATTCAACACATATTACAATATGGCTGAAATCTCTGTTTGAATCCTAATTGGATTAATTCATTTAAACTCTCAAATTTAGCTCAAGCTATTTAGCTACGCCTATTTTTACTCATGTATTTATAATATAACGGGGTTATGATGGACATGACTACTGAAAATCTTGACATGGATTATTCAAAATATGATTTTAAAGATTCTACAGAACTCTATGTTCATCTTAGTAAGAAAGGACTGAGTAAAGATACTGTTATTGAAATTAGTAAAATGAAAAAAGAACCACAATGGATGCTCGATTTTAGATTACGTTCTTATGAAATTTTTATGAAAAAACCAATGCCAACTTGGGGTGGAGATCTAAGTGTAATTGATTTCCAAAATATTTACTATTATGCTAAAGCATCAGACAAAACAGAAAAGAATTGGGATGATGTTCCAGAAAATGTCAAAAATACTTTTGAAAAACTAGGAATTCCAGAAGCAGAAAAGAAATTTTTGGCAGGAGTTGGAGCACAATACGAATCTGAAGTTGTATACCATAGTCTTAGAGAAGACTTGGCAAAACAAGGTGTTTTATTTTTAGATACTGATCAAGCCTTGATAGATCATCCTGAACTATTCAAAAAATACTTTGCAAAAATTATTCCACCAGAGGATAACAAATTTGCAGCATTAAACAGTGCAGTTTGGAGTGGTGGTTCATTTATCTACGTTCCAAAAGGCGTTCACATTGACATGCCATTACAAGCATACTTTAGAATTAATGCAGAAAACATTGGTCAATTTGAAAGAACATTAATCATTGTTGATGAAGGTGCAGAAGTCCATTACATTGAAGGATGTACTGCTCCTGTTTATTCATCAGAATCACTACATTCTGCAGTAGTAGAACTTGTTGCACACAAGGATGCTAAATTAAGATACACAACAATTCAAAACTGGAGTAATGATGTTTACAATCTTGTAACAAAACGTGCTTATGCATATGAAGGTGCAACCGTTGAATGGATTGATGGAAATATTGGAAGTAAATTAACAATGAAATATCCTGGAGTATATCTTATGGGTGAGCGTGCATATGGTGAAACACTATCTATTGCATTTGCAGGTAAAGGACAACACCAAGATACAGGTGCAAAAATGGTTCACTTGTCTCCAAACACAACATCCAAAGTTACATCAAAGTCAGTTAGTAGACTTGATGGTCGTTCTACTTATCGTGGAATGCTTCATGTTGCAAAAGGTGCAACAAATGTAAAATCTACTGTTCGTTGTGATGCATTACTATTGGATGACACCTCAAAGACTGACACTTATCCTTACATGGAAATCAACCAAGAAGATGCAACAATTACTCACGAAGCAACTGTTGGAAAAATTGGTGATGAACAAATTTTCTATCTAATGAGTAGAGGATTTAATGAAGAAGAAGCATTATCTCTAATTGTAAATGGTTTCATGGAGCCATTCACAAAAGAATTACCAATGGAATATGCTGTTGAATTAAACCGACTCATCAAATTAGAAATGGATGACTCTGTCGGATAAATCAAAATTAAACTAATCAATCATGTCTCAAGAACTTTCAAAATTAAATGTCAGTCATATTGAAGAAATCTCATCATCCAAAAATGAACCTGATTGGCTAAAGGAGTATAGAAAAAATTCATTATCTATCTATGATGAACTTCCAATTGAAATGTCTCCTCTTTACAATAAATACACTGATGCAAAAAAAATGGATCCTGACAAAGTATCTCTTTCAACATCTACAACTCAAACTGTGCCAAAATTCCTTGAAAAAAGATTGGGTGAGTTGGAAAATGAAATCTGTATTATTCAAATTGGAACCAATATTTTTAAAATCAATTTACCTGATGAACTAAAATCAAAAGGATTAATCATCTCATCTATTTCTGATGCAATTGAAAATAATTCAGAACTTGTGAAAAAATCACTAGAGGCATCAAATTCTAAAGATGATAAATTTACAGCATTAAACAATGCGGCCTTTAATTCAGGCATATTTGTCCATATCCCACGTAATCTAATAGTAGAGAAACCAATTCATTTGCTGATTTGTCTTTCTGATGATGGTCATTCTACAATTTCAAGAAATATTATTTTTGCAGATGAAAGTAGTAAAGCAACCATAGTTCAAGAATTATACTCTCCACAAATTAAAACACAACAAGCATATCTTGAATTACTAAACACAAACATTGCAGCAAATGCACAATTAGACATCACAACTTTACAAATGATGGATCAACATGCAGTTACATTCTCAACACGACATACAGATTTGGCACAAGATGCCAAAGTAAATTGGTATTCTGGATTATTTGGCTCAATGTTATCTAGATACAAAACTGAATATTTTCTAAATGGTTCTGGTGCATCTTCAAATGACTCTGAAGTAATTTTTGGAAATAATGAACAATCTTTTGATATCCAAACAAATGTGATTCATGAAAGTCCATCTACTGAAGGACGAGTAGTTGAAAAATCAATTCTAAGAAATAAATCAAAATCATTATTCAAAGGAATGATTCGAATTAAAGAAAATGCAACAAAATCTAATTCATTTTTGTCTGGTCGTTCTATTCTTTTAGATAAAGATGCAAAGTCTGATGCAATTCCAGGATTGGAAATTTTTACAAATGATGTAAAGGCTACACACTCTGCATCCGTTGCACAAATTGATGAGGAACAAATATTCTATCTTAAAACTAGATGTCTTAGTCATGAAGAAGCTGAGAGGACAATTGTTGAGGGATTCTTGGAGCCACTTTCACGAAAAATGTCCTTCCAAGTTAGAGCATGGATTGCATATCTAATTGAATCAAAATGGGAAAACAAAGAACTTACAATTAACACCGATAAAGAACTAGCTAAATTTGTTGAAATTGAAGAAACACGTTACAATGAAGATGCTGAAATTGAACAGCATTACAAATATCGGTGACATTTATGCCTGAATGGATTAAGGCTTGCAAATCAGAGCAGGTAAAAGATGGACAACTTTTTAGTTTTATTCATAATGAGAAAAAAATTCTCATAGCAAATCAAAAGGGAAAAATTCATGCTACTGATTTAATCTGTACTCATGCTGATGCAGATCTTTCAACAGGGTTTCTAAGTGATGAAGGAGTTAGATGCCCATTACATCTCTCAGTTTTTAATTTAGATGATGGATGTCCACAAAACCTTCCTGCAGAAACTGCTCTTGGTATTTACAATGTTAAAATAGATGACAACGAAATTTACGTGGAGATTTAAAATTGCAAAGTACTGATTCTTCTTTTGAAAATTTAAGAAAAGATTTTCCAATTCTTAAAAGAATTGTTAGAGATAACAAAAAACTTGTTTATCTTGATAATGCATCAACAACACAAAAACCAAATCAAGTAATTGATTCAATTACTGATTATTATCAAAATCACAATGCAAATATTCACAGAGCAGTTTATGCTTTAGCTGAAGAAGCAACTGAAGCATATGAGGCAACACGAGATAAAATTGCAAATTTCATAAACATACAAAATCGACAAGAAATAATTTTTGTTAGAGGTACTACTGAGGCAATTAATCTTGTTGCATATGCATGGGGCAGACCTCACATCAAAGAAGGTGACATTATTGTTACAACTGAATATGAGCATCACAGCAATATTGTTCCATGGCAGCTTCTCACACAAGAAAAGAAAGCTAAACTAGAATACATTGGAATGGATGATAATGGGGAATTAATTTTAGATGATCTTGATAAACTTCTTGCAACAGGAAAAGTAAAACTTGTCACCTTTAGTTTAATGTCAAATGTTCTTGGAACAATTACTGATGCCGAAAAGATTATTGAAAAATGTAAAGCAGCAGGAGTTCCAACTCTAATTGATGGTGCTCAAGCAGTTCCTCACATGAAAGTTGATTTAGAAAAATTAGGATGTGACTTTTTTGCATTTTCAGGACATAAAATGTTGGGACCTACTGGAATTGGAGTTTTGTGGGTACGAAAATCAGTTCTTGAAACAATGAGTCCATTTCATGGCGGTGGAGATATGATTAGAGAAGTTCACAAGTATGAAACTACTTGGAATGATTTACCCTACAAATTTGAGGCAGGCACTCCAAACATTGCAGATGTTGTAGGATTTGGTGCTGCAATTGATTATCTTACAAAGATTGGAATGGATAATATCCGAGAACATGAAATTGAATTAACCACATATGCAATTGAGCAGTTATCTAAAGTTAAAGGATTACACATCTATGGCACAAAAGATATTTCAAAACGTGGTGGTGTAATTTCATTTAATTTTGCAGATGTTCATCCTCACGATGTTGCTCAAATAATAGATGAGGAAGGAATTGCAGTTCGTTCTGGACATCACTGTGCACAAGTATTGATGGAAAGATTAGATGTTGCAGCTACTTCGAGGGCTAGTTTCTATATCTATAATACAAAAGAAGAAATTGATGTACTGATCAATTCATTAAATAAAGTGGCAAAGGTATTCAAGTTATGAGCGGTAATGCAGACATTTACCATGAAATGATAGTTGATTATTCAAGAAATCCTGTTAACTATGAAACTCCTGACCAGAGAAAACTTGATGATTCTTTCTTTAATTCCACTGATGTAACTTTTCATGATTCTAATCCCTTATGTGGAGATAGTATTGATATTGGCATGAAAATTGATGATGACAAAGTCACTGACATTAAATTTACTGGTAGAGGATGTGCAATCTGTATGGCTTGCACTTCAGTTCTAACTGAAATTGCTAAAGGCAAAACACTTGATGAAGTAAGAAAAATCGACAAAACTGATGTCCTAAGTGAATTGGGTCTTGAACATTTACAAGCAGTCAGAATAAAATGTGCACTACTTTCTCTCAAGGTAGTAAAATCTGCACTTTATACCTACATGGGTGAACATCTCACAGATTCTCAAGATGTAGATAAGCTAAAAGATGAGGCTGCCAATCTATACTAGTATGAGTGATTTTACTCCTAAAACCCCAATTGAACTTCAAATAAGAAAAATAATTTTCGAAAAATTCAATGATGTAGATTCTAAATTTTCTAATGATGAAATTTTTGAAATAATTAAAGAAAATGGTGATATTGATTCTTCTTGGATAGTTGATGACATTGAATCTTTTATCAACAAAATATGCGATTCAGGTCTTGCTAGAAATATCGCACAGAATTTCACTACTATCTGGCTAAAACTGTTTGATCCTGTTGAAAAACTTCAATGTTCTTCTTGTAATCATGACATATGTCTTGGAACATCTGAGGAACGAATTTGTCCAAATTATTCTTGTAAATCTTCTATTTAGTATTGAATTTAGTTGCAGCATCTTCAAGTGCTTTAATCATTGGTAATTTTTCTCCTGTCAGATATAGAACTAGTGCTCCTCCTGCAGTACTGATATGATTAATTTTGTCTGCTAATCCTTGTTGCTTTAGTGCAGTTGTTAAATGCCCTCCACTAACAATTGTTGTTGCCATGGAATTTGCAACTGAATTAAGTAATGCTTTAGTTCCATAACTGAAATTCTCTTTTTCAAAAAATCCTGCAGGTCCGCTGATGAAAACCGTTCCTGCACCTGAAATTAATTTTGAATAATATTCTATAGTTTTTGGACCTAAATCAAATATTTTGTCACCTTTGCCCATTTCTCTTACGTCCATCTCTACTCTTTCTCCATCTTTGTCAATTGCAATATCTACTGGTGTAGCAAAAACATCTGGATACTCTCCAATCAAAGTATGTGCTTTTGCTACTACTTCTTCTTCTCTTTTTAATCCTAGAGGTGATTTGATTCTGGCTTGAGCTCGCATGAACACATTTCCAATTAATCCAGTTAGTAGAACATGGTCGGCACGACCATTTTGAATTAATTGTTTGATTGCCTCTAATCTATCTGGAACTTTTGAGCCTCCAAGTACAATAACGTGTGGTGCTTTGGCCACAGTCATTATCTCATCTAGATTCCTTACTTCTCTTTCGACAATTCTACCTGCACATGCAGGTAGAACTTGAGGGAATCCGATAATTGATGGATGTGATCTATGCGCACTTGGAAATGAATCCAATACACAAAGATCAAATAATTTTGATAATCTGGAAACCATTATTGTTTTTGCAGCATTTTCTGGTGAAAATTCATAATTTTCTTCTGCACATAATCTGAGATTATCTAAAACTAGAATATCTCCATCTTCTAAATCTCTAATTGCATCTTGTGCAGCTTTACCGATTGTATCTTCTACATATTTTATTTTTCTATTCATTAATTTTTCAAGAACTTTTGCATGTTTATCCATCCCTGTATAGTCATTATTTCCAACTCTCCCTTGATGTGATGCAACAACAACTTTGGCATCTTTTAATGATTCTAAAGTTTCAATTGTCTCCTCAATTCTTTTGGTACCTAAAATTTCTAATGTATCTGGATCAATTGGACAATTCATGTCGACTCTTAAAAAAACAGTTTTACCTTTTAGGTCAAAATCATCTAATGTGAGTACCTTCACGACTTTTCTATTATGCCCTTGGTTAAATTCTTTAAGCCGATCAGAATTATTTGCACAAATGATTAATCTAAACTATGATTTCTAAAACTTATCTAGTGACAAAAATTAAAAGATACGTACTTGAGGTTCATTTAATTGCAAAATTGGATTTTTGATATTAGATCACGGTCATTTGTATTACTCACGATTTTCTTTTTGGTAATTACTGCGTTAGTATATTTTGGAATAACTGAAAGTTTTGATCAAGGTGTAATATCATTTTTTTCTGAAAATGTTGGAAATCCTACACTTGATCTAATAATGCAATATGTGACTGAAAGTGGTGAAGCTGTATGGATGCTGGCATTTGCCATTTTGATACTTGTTATTCGAAAAACACGACGAATTGGAATCACCCTGATGATTCTAATTGTAATTTCTACTTTACTTACAGGATATATCAAATGTGGAGTTGACCGTGATAGGCCTGATTTTGAGTATGAAGGAACCCCTTTCCCAGTACCAATTAGTCAAGATACCTTTGCATTGTTTTGTGAGGGTGGATATGATGCGTCATTTCCTTCTGGACATGCTGCAAGATCCATGATATTTGCAATTATTTTTGGATATGCTCTATCTGAGCGATTTCCTAGAGGTGCATATTTGATGTTTCTATATCCTGCAATGATTTCTCTTAGCCGAGTCTATGTTTTACAACATTTCCCAATGGATGTTATTGGTGGTTCAATTATTGGAATAATGCTTGCAGGAGTTATGGCACAGAGAACTAAACTTTATCAATATTTTGGTAAATCAAAAACCTAATTCAGATAATGCTGAACTACTAATCAAAACAATTGCATAATGTTCATCATCATGGTGATACGTCCAATATTTGACATCTCGGATTTTATTTTTTTGTCTGAGTCCCTGGGTAATTCCAGTTGTTACTGTGTATCCTATCCTTTTAGCAAGTTTTGATTCTTTTGGCATCAAAACTTTGAACCCTTCTTTTTTTTCCTCAAATCCAATATTTGTCATATCTTCAACTGCATCTGTTGCATCTTTTTCATTTTTTAGATCATATGTTTTTGATATCGGTAATTCTTTTGGATGAAAATCCATAGTTTTCATGAAACCT
>Ga0233435_1001899_pt1 | contig 18842 bp, 18 predicted proteins | sample SI_122_August201_3_FD_182735 | JGI IMG/M metagenome (GOLD analysis project Ga0233435, IMG submission 182735) | Seawater microbial communities from Saanich Inlet, British Columbia, Canada - SI_122_August2016_135_MG | ecosystem: Environmental > Aquatic > Marine > Inlet | place: Canada: British... | reverse complement strand
ATGAGGGAAATCTTCAAGTACGGTTCTGTGAGGGGCATTATGTTTCCTTGCATTTTATTAATTTAAATAAAAGGAGACATCAATGTCTACTCTACAAAACGCTGACGTGTGCATTCTTGGCGCAGGCCCCTCTGGTGCAATTGCTGCGGCGTTGTTAGTACAAAAAGGTTATCGCGTAACCGTATTAGAAAAAATGCAATTTCCTCGTTTTTCAATTGGTGAAAGCTTGCTACCTCAATGCATGGCCTTTATTAAAATGGCAGGGATGGAGGAAGCCGTGCTGGATGCAGGGTTTCAGTTTAAAAATGGTGCGGCTTTTGCCTTTGGTGAAAAGCGAGCGAGCTTTGATTTTAGTGAGAAAGTATCTGAAGGCCCGGCAACTACTTTTCAAGTCCAGCGAGACAAATTTGATAAAATACTCGCTGATGAAGCGGCTAAAATGGGCGCGGATATTTACTACCAGCATGAAGTCGTTTCTGTTGATATGGGCAAGGATCAGTCTCGTATTACCTATAAAGATAAAGCCGGTATTCAAGGCGAATTAACTGCATCCTTTGTGTTGGATGCCAGTGGTTTTGGTCGTGTGTTACCTCGGTTATTAGCGTTAGAGAGTCCTTCTGACTTTCCTGTTAGGCAATCGTTATTCACCCATATTCAAGATAATATACTTGATACGAATTTTGACCGAGAAAAAATCTTAATCACCATTCACCCTGAGCATCGTGATGTGTGGTTTTGGCTCATCCCTTTTTCAGATGGGCGTTGTTCATTAGGCGTGGTTGCAGAGCCAAAGTATTTTACAGAGGGTGTAGAGCATGAGACCCAATTAAAAAAGTGGGTTGAGGGTAGTGGTTGGATGGGGGAGCTGCTGAGTCAGGCAACATTTGATCGACCTGTGCAAAAAATCACCGGTTATTCCAGTAATGTGAGTGCGCTTCATGGTGACGGGTTTGCATTGTTGGGTAATGCCGGAGAGTTTTTAGATCCCGTTTTTTCATCAGGTGTCACCATTGCCATGAAGTCGGCAGTACTCGCATCCGAAGTGTTAGATCAACAGCTACAAGGCCGGGCTGTCGACTGGCAAAAAGCGTATGCAGAGCCGCTCATGCAGGGCGTTGATACTTTTCGTACCTTTGTTCAAGCTTGGTATGACGAGCGACTACAAAATATTGTGCTTTACCCTGAACCAAATCAAAAAATCAAAAACATGGTTTGTGCCATATTAGCAGGTTATGCCTGGGATGAAGGTAATCCATATGTTGTTGATAGCGAACGCCGAATCAACACATTAGCTGAGTTGTGTTCGATGTGATTGCATAGTACTCTTCAGGTTAAATTGTTTTTTATAAAAAATATAATAAATTACTTGATAGGAAAAGATGATTAAGAATTTATGAGATAAGAATATCATAATTTACTGTAATGATGTATCATTAGTCAGCGTGATTTGCTGCTTTTAGGGTAGGTGGCTGGTCTATAATGATGAATGAATTGAAACTTTGGAATTGATAAAGAAATGCTGTCCTTTCAGGTGACATTAGAACATTGGAATGCCTGTGCACCAACGCTAACAACACCTGAGTCCTGGGTTGAATGGTCTGGGTTGCTAGCTGATATTCCTGATGAGGGTCTGCCTGATGTGTCTTTTTTGCCATCGATGTTTCGCAGGCGATGCAGTCGCTTAAGTAAGTTTGCGCTGTCCGCTATTCATGGCTGTTATGCAAGTGATCATCCTATTCCTACCGTTTTTGCATCACGCCACGGAGAGCTCACTCGAACATCACAGCTTTTAGATGACATTGTGCAACAGCAGCTTTTGTCTCCAACTGCGTTTAGTTTATCGGTGCATAATACGGCATCTGGTTTATATTCAATTTCAACAAAAAATACATTACCGTCATCGGCTATTTCAGCGGGTGTGGACACTTTAGTGATGGGGCTCACTGAAGCGTATGCACAAATTTCAACGGGTGAACATAGCCAAGTGTTGTTGGTGGTTTTTGACGAACCGCTTACTCAGACTTTTACCGAATTTAGTGATACACCTGAAAAAACGTTCGCCTTGTGTTTATTAATCTCAAACAAAAGTGGCGGCCGAACACTGACGTTAACGTCACAAGCTAAGCAAGTCGGTATCACAATGAAAGAGCCGCAAGGTATTTCGTTAATCCGGATGTTACGCGCTAGGGAACAAAGTGTTCAGACCATTCCGGGTGGTCGCTTTGACTGGCAATGGGCACTTTCCCATGCATAGATTAAATTATTACTGGCGAGTTATCGCAACAGGCTTTTGTTTCTCGATGTTTGGGCTAGGTGGCTTATTCATTGCGCTTACGTTTTTTCCGGTTATCAAATTGCTGCCGATTAATACCGATAAAAAAAGACTGATGGCTCAGCGTGTGGTGAGCCGTAGTTTTTGTGCTTTTATATGGCTAATGCAAACTGTGGGTGTATTGAGGGTCTCGATAAAAGGCTCTGAAAAATTACAGTTGCAACAAAACCACCTGTTAGTTGCGAACCATCCAACCTTAATTGATGTCATATTGTTGATCTCCTTAATGCGAGAGACCAGTTGCATTGTAAAGCAAGCATTATGGGAAAACCCTTTTTTAAGGGGGATCGTAAAAGGTGCAGGGTACATCAACAGTGAAGATACTGAACAGTTGTTAAATGATTGTGTTGCAACCGTTGAAAATGGTGAGTCCCTAATTGTTTTCCCTGAAGGGTCTAGAACGGTTCCGGGTGAAAGTTACCAGTTTCAGCGGGGCGCTGCCAATATTGCCCTACGTAGCCAAAAGGACATTACGCCTGTGTACATTGAGTGTGTGCCCACATCGCTAACGAAAAATGAACGTTGGTATCAGGTGCCTAAATCAGGCCCTGTTGTGATGACGATGACCATAGGGGACTCAATTGATGTGTCCGGTTATGTGAGAGAAAAAGGTCGTTACTCACAAGCATCACGAACACTGACCCAAAATTTGAAAAATTATTTTACAGAAGGCCATGCCATATCATGAGTGATTTAGAATTAGAGGTGAAACAGCTCATCATTGAGGTGCTTGAGTTAGAAGATATCACGCCAGAAGACATTAAGAGCGATGGAATGTTATTTGGTGAAGACTTAGGTTTAGATTCAATTGATGCTTTAGAATTAGGTTTGAGTATTCACAAAAAATATAATGTGAAGTTGGATGCGAAGTCGGAACAAACGCGCCACCACTTTCAATCTGTGGCCAACCTTGTTGCATTGATCGAGTCGAGTCAGGAGGGGGCGTAATGGAAACGAAAGAACAAATTTTGCCTGTTTTGACAGACATTTTAGTGGCGCTTTTTGAGCTAGACGAAGAAGAGATTACGCTTGAGTCCAAGCTCTATGAAGAATTAGATTTAGACAGCATTGATGCCGTTGATATGATTGTTAAATTGCAAAAATTGATCGGTAAAAAAGTCCAGCCAGATGATTTTAAAAATGCGAGGACAGTGAGTGACATCGTGGATGTTGTGCATAGGCTAGTAACCGAAAAATGAAAAAACTGGTGCTGGTGATTCTCTCTGTTTTATTGTTGCTGTACCCCGTTGGGGTGTACTTCGGTTTACAGTATTTCAATGCGAGAGTCATTGGTGCTTTGTTATTGAGTATTTTGCTTATTCGAATTTTGTTGCTAAAAAATCAGCTGTCGATGGCTAGGGTGAAACCCTTGCTTCCTTTGGCCATAGCCGGTGTATTGGTTGCAATAGTCATCATTGTTTTTAATGATCCTCTGGTCGTGAAATTTCACCCTGTGGTGATCAGCTTTGCCTCTTTAGTGATTTTTGCGCGTACTTTAATTTATCCACCTTCCATGATTGAAACTTTTGCTCGTATGGGTGAGCCTGATTTACCTGAGTCAGGCGTTGTATATACTCGAAAAGTGACGATGGTGTGGTGCGGTTTTTTTGTGTTGAATTTGAGCATTGCATTCTATACGGCTGTTTGGGCGAGTATGGATGTTTGGTTGCTGTATAACGGCCTTATTTCATATCTTCTGATGGGGCTATTGTTTGCAGGAGAATATATTGTCAGATTGCGTACCCTGAAAAGGGCTGTCGTATGAGTCGGATAATTAATATTGACCAGTTGTTAACACAGTGTGCCGATACGAAGATCATTGCAGTGAGGGCGGGGAGAGCCATTACAGCTGCTGAATTAAAGCAAAATGTTCAAGCAGCCATCGCGAATATTCAATTGCGTCCTGAACAAAAAGTGGCTTTATATTGTCACGACAGCGTCTGTTTTTTAGTCTGGTTTTTGGCTTTACTTGAAGCGCAGAAATCAGTGGTACTTGTACCGAATATTCAGCAGGATTTTTTGCAAGCCATCGAACAAGATATTGAGTGCGTCGTCACAGACCAACCGTTTAAGAATGACGCAATAACTGTTTATGATGCCGAGTTGAACTGCAATACTGAGGGTGAAAAGAAACTGGGTCAGTTTACATTGCAATCTGAAGTTGTTTTGTTTACCTCGGGTTCGACTGGAACACCGAAAAAAATTTGCAAACAACTTCAGCAACTCAATCTTGAAATCGCTACCCTAGAAAGCTTATGGGGTGACGACATTGCAGATAGCATGTTTTATGCCACGGTCAGTCATCAGCATATTTATGGGTTGTTGTTTCGAGTGTTGTGGCCGGTATGTACTGGTCGCCGTTTTGATGCATTTACCTACCCTTACCCAGAAAGCTTGTTTGAACAAATGGCCAACACTGCTTCTGTGCTGGTTTCTAGCCCTGCTCAACTAAAGCGTATACCTGACCTGGTAAACCTTAATAATGTTACTTCACAACTTAATAAAGTGTTTTCCTCGGGAGGCCCATTAGATAAGCCGGTTGCACAGTGTTGGTTGAGCCAACTTGGGCAAGAGGTGGTCGAAATTTTTGGCAGCTCAGAAACCGGCGGTGTGGCTCATCGCTGTAATGGCACAAATGACATCAGTGGTTGGCGAGCATTGCCCAACGTTAACCTTAAGACCAATGATGTTGGTATGCTCTATATTCAGTCCCCTTATGAAGGTTCAGGCCAGTGGGTTGAGATGGGGGATCGAGTTGATATTCATGAGGATGGTCTGTTTACCTTAATGGGCAGAGCGGACCGCATAGTTAAATTAGAAGAAAAAAGGTTGTCGTTAAACGAGGTTGAACAGGTTCTGCAACAGTCTTCGTTGGTGGCTGAGTGCCGTGCCATTGTGACTCAAGGGCGGCGGTTACAGCTATCGTTAGTGGTCGTGCTCTCTAGAGAAGGGCAGTCTGTTTTGTCAGGTGAGAGTAAACGGGGACTCAATATTCGACTAAAAAAAATATTAAGTCGCTATTTCGAGCCTGTTTTACTGCCTAGACGTTGGCGCTATGTCAATGCATTACCGATGAACGAGCAAGGGAAAGTTACTGAGCAATTATTAACACAATGTTTTGATCCAGAGCCTGTTCTTTTACCAGAAATACTGTCATCAAAAAGTATTTCTGCTGATCAATATGAATACCAATTAAAAATACCTGCTTCTTTGTTGTACTTTAAAGGACATTTTGAAGGGAGGCCTATTTTACCGGGCGTGGTGCAGGTACATTGGGTGATAGGGTTTGCCAGAGAATTATTTGAATTAAAGCCTGCCTTTACTCATCTTGAGGCGGTTAAATTTTATGACTTTATAAAGCCTGACATGGTTGTGGATTTAACCTTGCAGTACCTGCCAGACAAAGGTGTTTTAAAATTTTTCTACAAAAATTCTAAGGCTAAATTATCTTCTGGAAAGGTGGTTTGGCAATGAGTGAATTCAAATTATGCGCGGTTATTCCAACTTATAACCATGGTGCGACGGTTGCTGCGACGGTTGATTGTTTATTAGCAGATGGGATTCATTGCATCATTATTGATGATGCGAGTAACGAAATAACCCAACTCCAACTGATTACCGTTGCCGAGCAGCAAGAAGTGACGCTGAAACGGCTTAATGACAATCAGGGGAAGGGGGGCGCTGTGATGGCAGGGCTCAAAGTGGCACAAACACTCGGATTTAGTCATGCACTACAAATTGATGCAGACGGCCAACATGATGCGGCAGATATTCCCAATTTTATTCAGCAAGCGATAGCGCACCCAGATGCGTTAATTTGCGGGCAACCCATTTATGATGAATCCGTGCCTTTAGGGCGAAAAATAGCGCGTAACATTACCCATTTTTGGGTGGGTGTTGAAACCCTGACATTTTCGCCATTTGACGCCATGTGTGGTTTTAGAGTTTACCCTGTTAAGCTAACCATTGAGGTACTGGATTCGGCAAATATTGGCCGGAGAATGGATTTTGATATTGAAGTATTGGTGCGTAGTTTGTGGCACAACATACGTCTGATTCCTATCAAAACAAAAGTGATTTATCCTGAGAATGGCACGTCTCATTTTAATTATTTGAAAGACAATGTATTAATATTTTTGATGCATAGCAAATTATTTTTCGGCATGGTTTGGCGGTTACCGAAAATTTTACGACTAACGCATCGCTCTAAAAAGCAACAACAGACACATTGGTCAAACATCAGTGAGCGAGGCAGTTTACTGGGGATAAAAATCTTACTTTGGTTATACCGTTGGTTAGGTCGGCACGTCATTTTATTATTTTTATATCCGATCATTGCTTATTTTTACTTGAGTAACAAAAAATCTAGAGCTGCTTCTAAATTATACCTACAGCGTTTAGATGATTTTGATTCGACAGTCTTTAAGCAAAAACCAAATGGCTGGTTGAGTTATCAGCACTTTTTGTCCTTCGCTCGTTCAGCACTGGATAAAGTGTCATCGTGGATGGGGATTTTAAATCATGGTCAAGTCATCTTTGAAAAAAGCCATGTTTTAAAAGGCCTGGCTAAACAAGGTCAGGGTGCCATGATTGTTACAGCCCACCTTGGCGCAATAGAGGTGAGCCGAGCATTAGCAAATGACATAGATGAAGTGACTATGAATGCACTGATGTTTACCGAGCATGCCGGGAAATTTAATCAAGTATTAAAAGAGGTGAATCCTCATTTTGATGATGATGCCATATTTGTCAATGAATTAGGGCCAGATACGGCCATTTTAATTAAAGACAAAATTGAGCAGGGTGAGATGTTGGTTATATCCGGTGATAGGACGCCTGTGAATGCGAGTGCCAATATCGCATCGGTTGATTTTCTAGGGCATAAAGCGGACTTCCCTCATGGGCCATTTATACTGGCCAGTTTAATGTCTTGCCCTGTGTATTTGATGTTCTGCGTTAAAGAAAAAAAGGGGTATCGAATTGAGTTGGAGCTGTTTGATGAAGGGATTAAGTTGTCTCGCAAAACACGTCGGGAAAATTTAGATGCCGTGGTGCAGCGTTATGTTCATCGTTTAGAGTATTACTGCGCGTTGTACCCTTTGCAGTGGTTTAATTTTTTTGATATCTGGGGTAATTCAGCTCCTAATTCGGACAATGGTTAGTCGTATGAAAAATTCAAATGTGGTCTTCGACGGAAGAGACATTCAGTTGCATGAGGTGATGGCGTTAGCTCGAGGCCTTAAAAAAGCAGAACTCTCCGAAGGTGATGAATTTACGACTCGGATACAAAAAGGTGTTGCATTTCTTGAGGCGCTATTAGCAGAAGAAGGTGTCATTTATGGCGTGACGACTGGTTATGGTGATTCTTGCACCAATTTTATTCCGGCTGAATTAGTCGATGAGCTGCCGCTACATTTAACTCGGTTTCATGGTTGCGGCATGGGCAAACATTTTTCTCATGAATTATCAGTTGCAACCTTAGCAGTGCGTTTGACCTCTCTCTCTAAAGGCTTTTCTGGCGTGAGTTATGGTCTGTTAAAACAATTTGAAATGCTCATTAATGAAGATATTGCACCACTGATTCCAGAAGAAGGTTCAGTCGGAGCCAGTGGCGATTTAACGCCGCTATCTTACGTTGCTGCTGTGTTAATGGGCGAGCGGCAAGTGTATTTCAAAGGTAATGTTAGGGACACCAAGGACGTATTTGCAGAGCAAAATATTCAGCCGATTACGTTGAAACCCAAAGAAGGCCTAGCGGTGATGAATGGTACTGCGGTGATGACGGCAATTGCTTGTTCGGCTTGGGAGCGGGCAGAATACTTGAGTAGATTGACTGCGCGTATAACTGCAATGGCATCCATTGCTTTAAAAGGGAATAGTAACCACTTTGATGAGCTGCTATTTGCCGTGAAACCCCATCCTGGGCAAATTCAAATTGCTGATTGGATTAGAAATGATGTGAACCATCATGAGCACCCACGTAATTCAGATCGATTGCAAGACCGTTACTCCATCCGCTGTGCACCTCATGTGATTGGTGTGCTAAAAGATGCGCTGCCGTGGATGAAAACCAACATTGAAAATGAACTAAACAGTGCCAATGATAATCCTATTATTGATGGTGAGGGTGAGCATGTACTCCACGGCGGCCATTTTTATGGTGGGCATATTGCCTTTGTGATGGACTCAATGAAGAATTGTGTGGCAAATCTAGCCGATTTAATGGACCGGCAAATGGCGCTGCTCATGGACACCAAATATAATAATGGTCTGCCTTCTAATTTAACCGGTGCCAAAGGGGATCGGAAAATGATCAATCATGGCTTTAAGGCGGTTCAAATTGGCGTCTCCTCTTGGACGGCAGAGGCACTGAAAGGTACGATGCCTGCCAGTGTGTTTTCTCGCTCTACAGAATGTCACAATCAAGATAAAGTGAGTATGGGTACTATCGCTGCAAGAGATTGTTTGAGGGTATTAGAGCTAACAGAGCAAGTGGCCGCAGCCGCTTTATTGTCTGTGTGCCAAGGTGTGCATTTGCGGATTGAGATGGATGATTTAGACACAGCAAAGTTGAATCAAGCGGTTTATACCATGGTTCAGAATGTGCTGGCGACAGTGGATGTGGTAGAAGAGGATCGCCCTCTAGAACAGGATTTACGCCGTTTGATGAGCATGATTCAAACACAATCATGGTCATTGTACGAATCATGAAAACCTTCAGTGCTGAAGTAGTGATTCAGATCCCCTTCCATGACGTAGACGTGATGGAAGTCGCTTGGCATGGTCATTATGCGAAGTATTTTGAACTGGCACGAGGTGAATTACTGGATGTGTTTGACTATAACTATGCCGAAATGAAAGCGTCAGGATATGCATGGCCAGTGATCGATTTACAGGTTAAATATGTTAAATCGATTGCTTACCAGCAAATGATTAAAGTCGTGGCAACGTTAGTGGAATATGAGCACCGCTTGAAAATTCGTTATGTCATTACGGATGAGAAATCTGGCGTTAGGTTAACGAAAGGCCATACCACACAAGTGGCAGTTGATATGTCGAGCGGTGACATGTGTTTTGTTTCTCCGCCTATTTTACTGCAAAAACTAGGTGTGGATGATGCGTAAGTGGCTTTTTTTAGGTTTGTGGTTCGTCTTTTCAGTATCTCATGCTGAATTTGTCTCGGTTGACTTGAATCAAACTAATGCCTCTTTTTTTAAGGTGGTAGAGCAATTAAAGCAGCAAACACACACACAGGGTCAATTTACTCAGAATAAGTACTTACGGGTTTTGAAGCGCCCGTTAAAATCATCTGGTACATTTTCTCAGTCAACCACATCGGGTGTGCGTTGGCAAATCGTTAAACCCATAACGTTAACGTTGCTATTAACAGACTCTGAGCTGGTTGAAGTGGATTCTAGCGGTAAAGAGACGCGTAAAAAAATTGCAGACCACCCAGAGTTACACATTTTTTCAAGTGTCTTTATTGCGATGATATCGGGTGTGTTGGAACCGATTTCGGCGCAGTTTGATATTGGTTTTGAAGGCAATGTTGAGCATTGGTCTATTCAGTTGAAGCCAAAATCAGCGACTATTTTGGCAAAAATATTTTCTCAGATTGTTTTGTCAGGTAGCGGGCATATTGAATCGATTCAGATGTTTGAGAAAAAAGGTGATCACACCGATATTTTTTTTATCATGAATCCTGTCACTCAAGTGAATGGTCATGACTAGTCGTTGGTCACAGACAAAATGGGTGGCAGTTTGGTCACTGTTGGTGTTGTGTTGTGCCTTGTATTTGGGTTTTTCCTTTACACAAGGTATTCGGGTTGAAACCAGTGTTTTAGACTTGTTGCCAAAAGATCAAAGCGACCCTATTAAGGAAGCAGCTGTTGCCGCGGTATCGGAGCAGGTACAGCAAAAGGTGGTGTTTCTTTTAGGACATGGTGATACCGCACAAGCGATTAAGGCCGCTGATTCCACGTATGAACGGATGGTAAAATCTGCTTTATTTGAAGATATTCAATATCAAGTGTCTGCCAGTCAAACTCAAGAGATTTATCAATTTTACTGGCCTTATCGGTTAACACTATTTTCCGATCAGTTTCTTCATTGGTTGCAAATAGGTGATTTTTCGGCAATGACAACAACCGCCATGAAACGGTTATACAACCCAACCAGCGTTGTGAATGCAGATTTGTTAGCGCAAGACCCATTGTTTCAATTGGTCGATTTTTTGCAAAATATTGCATCAGCATCTGGTGGTTTGACCATGGTGCAGCAACGGTTGTGGGCAAAGCAAGATGACCTGCATTATGTTTTTATTCAGGCAACGTTAAAAAACACTATTTTTTCTTTGCAAACACAAACAAGTTACCAGTCTTTCTTTCAAGAATTAAAGGGTGAACTGACCTTGCATTCTAATGTGAGATTGCTGAGTACAGGGGCGATTTATTATGCGGCGGCGGGTGTGGCATCGGCTAAGCAGGAAATTTCAACAATTGGTTTAGGGTCTCTTCTCGGTGTAATTATCTTAGTCGTATTGGTCTTTAAATCGATTCGACCGCTTGGTTTTGCCGTGTTATCGGTGAGTGTTGGGGTCATGTTTGGCTTGTCAGCGTGTCTGCTGATCTTTGGTGGTGTACACCTGATGACATTAATTTTTGGAGCCAGCTTAATTGGTGTCTCTATAGATTATACCTTTCATTATTTCACTGAACGCTCTGCAGTGGCGCATGATCAAGTCATTCCCAATATACGTGCAGGCCTTACCTTAGGGCTGGTGAGTAGTTGTATTGGTTACTTGGCGTTATCTGCTGCCCCTTTTCCCGGTTTGCAACAAATGGCCGCATTTTCTAGTGTGGGGCTAATTGCAGCCTTTTTCTCTGTTGTTATTTGGTACCCCCGCTTGGTTACTATGCAGATTAAACCACTTTCTCCAGTACTTTTAAGGCGTGTGGTAGCGGTGAGTATGTTCTGGAGAAGATTACCATTGACCGGTGTGTATGTGCTGGTATCCGTGCTGTTGATGACGTCAGTGGGTATTCTATTTTTTGCAAATAGCAATGACGATGTCAGAGGGTTGCAACATCGGCCTGCTGATTTATTGCAACAAGACAATAAGATCAAAAGTATCATGAAACTGTCTGTGGCGAATCAGTTCTACCTAGTGACAGCTCATTCTGCAGAGGCTGTTTTGGCAAAACAAAAACAAATGCTTCCTGTTCTTGCCGAATTAAAGCGTGATGGCGCGCTTGGCGGGTATGTGGCTTTGCTGGATATGATTCCGGATGCAAGCACGCAAAATCACGCATACCAAATACTGCGAACAGAAATGTTAAGTCCAACGTCTGTTTTTATGAAATATTTTAATCAGTTGGGATTTGATGATCTTTTTATTGAAACAATGAGGCAGCAATATCGACATAAACAGCCCCAATTATTGACGGTAGACCATTGGCAAAATAGCTCTCTGGTCTCCCAGTTCCCATTTCTTTGGTTAGGAAAGATACAAGACCAATTTGTTGCGGTTGTTGCATTAACAGACGTGCAAGACTTAAACGCGTTAGCATCGGCTGAATTACCAGATGGTGTGCAGTTTGTGGATTATGTCGAAGATATTTCAAACGTTTTTGCAAAATACAGGGATTTAGTTACATTACTGGTGATCGCAGCTTACGGGATTATTTTACTGTTACTGATAATACGTTACCGTTGGTTGCAAGTGCTGTTGATTATTTTGCCTCCGGTATTAGCGGCTGTTTTATCTTTGGCTATTTTAACCTTGGCTGGGGTGGCACTCAATTTGTTTATGATGTTAGCGCTCATGTTGGTCTTAGGGATTGGCATCGACTACACCTTATTTTTAACAGAACATCCTGAGTCACAGAGCACCACACTGGTGGCCATTTTATTGTCTGCAGTGACGACAATGCTGTCATTCGGTTTGTTGGCGTTAAGTGATATGCCTGTATTGCAAGGCATAGGGCTTGTGGTGCTGCTGGGTATTTTCTTCTCGACTGTATTTGCACCGCTTGCATGCCTTGCTGGTATTAAGAAGAGGGAAGCTTAACAATGAGTCATCGGTTACGTTTTTGTTTGTTGTTTATTATCGTGTCATTGGTTGCTTGTAGCTCGCTCAATACAAGGCCACTTAAAGACATTGATATTGGCCAAGGTGTGACTTTTTCCTTGTTGCCCGTATTGGCCGTTGATCGACCAGTTATTGTGACGCAACAAGTGGTCATTACGTTTAATGGTGAGCGGCATACGTTGATTAGTACCTTTGAAGTGAGCCAGGAAAAATTTGTGGTGGTGGGTGTGACGCCAGTGGGCGTGAAAATTTTCTCTGCAGAACTATCTGATCAGTCATTAGAGTGGTCGAGTTTACCGGTTTTGCCCAGTCAATTTGATGCAAAATATTTGTTGGCCGACGTGCAGCTTGTTCATTGGCCGATACAAGCCCTTCAAAGCGCTTTAGCGCCGTCCAATGTTTTGGTTCAGCAGCAAGGGTTGCATCGAGTGGTGGTGGCGAAGGGAAAAAACATCATTGAAATGGACTTGCAAGGTGAGGGCCCATGGTATGACCATGTGGAATATCGACACTTACAACGCGGCTATGCATTATTCATCGACACGTTATCGGTATCCCCATTATGAAACAAAATCTTAAGCTATCCTCGCTCGGTATTATCAGTGCTCTAGGTTCAGGTACTGAGGAGACGGCACAGCGTTTAATGCGGGGGGATTTATCGGGTATGGTCAAGCGCCCCTCCATTTTAATGGGTGGTGAGGCGTTAGTCGGTGAAGTGGCAGACAGTTTACCCTGTATTCCTGAGAAACTGTCGCAATATGCCAGTCGTAATAACCAAATATTACTGGCAGTAATGCTGCAAATTATGCCAGATATCGAGCGGGTGATTGAGCAGTATGGGGCTGATCGAGTTGCAGTGATTTTAGGGTCGAGTACCTCTGGTGTGAGCGTGTCTGAGCAAGCACTTTCCGTCAAGCACGCTCAAGGTGCATACCCTGGTCACTTTAATTACCAGCAGCAAGAGATGGGGAGTGCTTCAGCTTTTCTCGCAGAGTATTGTCAGTTAACCAATGTTGCATTAACCATTTCGACGGCATGTTCATCGAGCGGTAAAGTGTTTGCAAGTGCTCGGCGTATGGTGGAATCTGGTATGTGTGATGCCGTCTTAGTCGGGGGGGTAGATAGTTTATGTCAACTTACTGTGAATGGGTTTTCGGCATTAGAGTCAGTCTCAAGTGAGCACTGTAACCCATTCAGTCAAAATCGAAAGGGCATCAATATTGGTGAAGGTGCGGCTTTGTTTGTATTAGAAAAAGGTCGTGATGGTATTCAGTTAATGGGGGTGGGTGAATCCTCAGATGCACATCATATGTCAGCCCCTCACCCAGAAGGGGATGGTGCGGAAGCGTCAATGCGCCATGCGTTAACACAGAGTGGGCTAAAACCTGAGCAAATAGGGTATCTTAATTTACATGGTACAGCGACTGAAAAAAATGATGAGATGGAAAGTTATGCCGTAGCAAGAGTCTTTTCTGAATCATTATATTGTAGTAGCACTAAGCCTATGACAGGGCATACCTTGGGGGCTGCTGGCGCAATTGAGCTGGCATTTTGTTGGTTAACCTTGTCAGATGATAATACATCTGCCCAGTTACCACCGCACCTATGGGATGGTGTACTTGACCCTAATTTGTCCGCACTTAATTTCGTGGCTCCAGGTCAATCTCTTCCTGAAAATAGTCAGTATGCTATGAGCAGTACGTTTGCCTTCGGTGGCAGTAATGTAAGCGTTGTGATCGGGAGGGAAAAATGAGTGTTGCAGACGATTTTCCAATCAAAGAGGTTATTCCTCATAGCCATGAAATGATTCTCATTGATGAAGTGATTGATCATGGGGCTGAGTTTTTAACTGCCCGAGTGAGGATTAAGCCAAGTTCATTGTTTGCTGAAGCCGAAGGAGTACCGGCTTGGGTTGGTGTTGAGTATATGGCTCAAACAATTGCAGCATGGTCAGGGGTTAATGCTAAGCTTGAAGGGCGTGATGTTAAGGTTGGCTATTTAGTGGCGACTCGTAAATATACGGCACACCAAATGCATTTTGCGGTGGGTGAGTTGTTAACCATTCACGTTCAACAAGAATATTTTTTAGATGAGATGGGTATTTTTCAGTGCAGCATTACTTCAGATAAATTGGTTGCTGAAGCGGCACTTAATGTATATCAACCCGACTAAAGGAAATTGAAAATGACACAAACAATATTGGTAACAGGCTCTAGTCGCGGAATTGGTAAAGCCATTGCCCTAAAAATTGCTCAGATGAAATTTGATGTGGTACTCCACTGTAGAGCAGACTTGGATGCGGCAGACTCTGTAAAGTCTACCATCGAGTCGATGGGGCAGAAAGCGAGGGTTTTACAGTTTGATGTGTCAGATAGAGACAGTTGTAAGGCAATATTGGAACAAGATGTTGAAGATAATGGCGCTTATTATGGTGTCGTTTGTAATGCTGGTATCACAAGAGATAATGCTTTTCCTGCCCTTTCAGGTGATGACTGGGACAGTGTGATTCATACCAATTTAGACGGTTTTTATAATGTGTTAAACCCTTTAGTGATGCCAATGGTAAGAGCTAAGAAAGGGGGGCGCATTGTGACGATGGCATCCGTTTCTGGTCTTATTGGTAATCGAGGTCAAGTCAACTATAGTGCTGCAAAAGCCGGTATCATTGGAGCAACTAAGGCACTTTCTATTGAACTGGCTAAGCGTAAAATTACGGTTAACTGTGTTGCGCCAGGGTTGATTGAAACGGATATGATTGAGGGTGTGATGAAAGATGAGGCGATGAAAATGATTCCGCTGAGGCGCTTAGGTCAGGCAGAAGAAGTCGCATCACTGGTAGGCTATTTATTGTCAGATCAGGCAGGCTACATTACCCGTCAAGTGATTTCGATTAACGGTGGTATGATCTAATGAATCGAGTTGTCATTACAGGCATGTCGGCGATTACTTCGTTAGGACAAGACTGGAAAACGCTGCATAACAATTTACTCGCAGGCAACAACGCTGTTGTCGTGATGGATGATTGGAGTCGGTTTGAAGGTTTAAGAACCCGGTTGGCAGCACCAATTCCTGATTTTATAGCACCTAAATATGGGCGTAAAAAAGTCAGGAGCATGGGAAGAGTGGCGCTCATGGCAACCCGTTCATCTGAATTGGCCTTAGAGCAAGCCGGGTTATTAAATGAGCCTGTTATTCAAAGTGGTGATATGGGTATTGCTTATGGTTCTTCGTCTGGCACACCAAAAGCGATGGAAGGTTTTGGTCAAATGTTGCTAAACGACAGCATGGACGGAATGGACGCTAATACCTACATCAAAATGATGTCGCATACGACGGCAGTGAATTTAGATGTGTTCTTTGGCATAAAAGGACGTGTGATCCCGACTAGTAGCGCTTGTACATCCGGTAGTCAAGGTATTGGTTATGCCTATGAATCTATTAAGTATGGCTTGCAAACGATGATGTTAGCAGGTGGGGCTGAAGAGTTGGACGCAACACAAGCGGCGGTCTTTGATACCTTGTTTGCAACCAGTATTAAGAATGATCAGCCTGAGTTAAGTCCAAGACCTTTTGATGCAAATCGGGACGGGTTAGTGATCGGTGAAGGTGCTGCTACTCTGGTACTAGAATCTCTAGACCATGCACAAGCAAGAGGCGCAACCATCATCGCTGAGGTGATTGGGTATCATTGTAATTCAGATGGGCAGCATATTACTCAGCCAAATGTGACGACAATGAAAATAGCGATGGCCAAAGCATTGGAGGATGCCAATATTGATGCGAGTGTTGTGGGCTATGTGAATGCACATGGTACAGCAACTGAGAAAGGCGATATTGCAGAGTCGCACGCAACAAATGCCGTGTTTGGGTCTGGCACCCCAGTTAGTTCATTAAAGTCCTATTTAGGGCATACGCTAGGGGCATGTGGTGCAATAGAGGCGGTTTGTAGTGTTGAAATGATGAACAGCCATTGGTTTTCACCGACGCTGAATTTGGATCAGCCGGACCCTGAATGTGCAGAGCTGGATTACATTGTCGGCGAAGGGCGTAAGATAAAAACAGATCATGTGGTCTCTAACAATTTTGCCTTTGGTGGAATTAACACGTCACTGGTATTTAAGCGTTGGCAAGAAGCGTGATTAAATCATTTGTTTGGTGTGTATATGCATTGCTGTTGTCCATTTTTGATACCGGCTCATCAGTGCTGTGTTTTTTTTGGGAGAGAAAATACAGGGCTTAAAGCTATATTTGTCGATAGGGTTTAGTAAGTATGCCAACCCTCGTGATGTTGCTTCAGCATCAGAGTATCTATAGACTCGTTTTTGGCTAAGGTCACTTAGCCGTTGGCAAATGCTATTTTGCTGAGAAAACCCGCCGCTTAAAATAATATTCTGAGCAGGTTCTATTTTACTGGAAAAAGCGTCGATATTTCTTTGTAGTAAAAATAGAATGCTCTCTAACAAAGCAACTGCTTGGTTATTGATTCCGGTACTATCAATAAATACAGGTGTAAAGGCAGGCTTCCAGTCTGGTGAGCCGAGGCCTGAAATTCCGTTTAAACAGATGCCGGGGTTAACTTGTTGCGTTAATAAAAGCGCTATTGTGTCAAAAAATTCAGGATATGAACGGTCTTTGATAAACCAGTCAATGGCACTTCCTGCGCCATTCACCGTCCCCTCTAATACAAAAATTTTATCTTGTTCTGTCGACATCGCCAGGCTATTAAGCAGCGGGTCTGGATTGTTTAGAGGTTTTGGAATCACTTGTTGCAAAAAACAACCCGTACCCATATTGATATAAAGGTTCTCAGGCTTTGGGGGGCCGAGGCTAAATAATGCCGCTGATTGGTCTCCTGTGGCAATATTGAGTGGTGTGCCATTGTGAAGCCTACCCCAGTTATGTTGACAAGGGTGAATGGTGGGAAGTTGCAGTGTGGTTAACCCATAGTCGGTGAGCAGTGATTGTTGCCAAGCGTTGGTGTGTATATTAAACAGGTTGGTTCGACTGGCGTTGATGGGGTCGGAGGTATAGGGCACCTCTTGGAGTAAATTAAACAGTAGGTAACTCATTAAAGGCGCAATGGCCAGCTCAGATGAGGGGGTGTTTTTTACATCACTTAAGTGCTGTGTACACCATTGGATTTTACTTGCTCCATAGTGAGCTGATGGCCTTAACCCTGTGATTTCTGATAAATCTTTTTGGGAAATAACGCTTTCACTTGCTCTTGTGTCTTGCCAGCTAATGATATTTGAAAGGGGTTGAGAGGTACTTCTATCCCAGCACGCAATTGAGCTGCGTTGACAGGCGATTCCAGCCACAATAATTGCTCCACTTGGTAAGCCTGTGGTTGATACTGTTTGTTCTATAGCAGTGTTGATTGATTGTAAAAGTGCCTGAGGGTCATGCTCGACGTGACAGGCCTTTGGCCTTAAAGTTTGAATGTCGCAAGCTGCTTGGTTGACTAATGTCAGGGAGTGATCAAACAAGCTGGCGCGGCTGGCGTGACCACCTTGGTCGATCGTGAGGTAAAAATGTTCAGACATGGTCCTTACCCGTATGGCGTTGATACTCATCAGTATGGCAGAGCCTTTAGAGCTATACTGATTAGGTGGCTTAGATCGTTAATTAGAAATGAGAAAATAATGTCAATGAATAGTAAAAGATCACAGAATTATCAAGCGCTTTTGTTGGTCGGCGCATTGATTATGCCCTGTAGTGCTAGCGCCGATAAAGCTAAGGCGGCTGAATACTATGAGAGTGCTGCAGCGTTAGTCAGTCAGGGGAAGCCTGCATCCGCCATTATTGAATTGAAAAATGCGCTACAACAAAATGCAGACTTGCTACCTGCTCATGTTTTGTTAGGTAAGGTGTATTTATCTGAAGGCAGTGCCGCACAAGCTGAAGAAGCTTTTTTAAAGGCTAAATTACTCGGTGCAGATAAGACGCTCGTGTACTCCCTGTTAGCGCAATCTTATTTGCTTCAGTCTAAATTTCAGACCCTAGTCGGAACATTAGACCATAAAGGGTTGCCAAGAAAAGACAAAGCCGAGTTATTTGTCCATCGTGGGCATGCTTATTTACAACTTCGTGATTTTGAAAAATCTAACGATGCATTTTTGCAAGCAGCCAACCTTTCTCCGCAAGCTGCAGACCCTATTGCAGGTCGAGCGTTATTATTGATGCACCAGGGCCAAACCAACGACGCTAAAAAATTGGCAGACCAGGCTTTGTTGTTAGAACCCGAAAATGCCGAAGGGTGGAATGTCCAAGCTTCTTTAGCTCATCGAGCAGGTAACTTGGTTGCTGCACAAAACGCATACGGAAAAGTGCTGGGGTTTGACCCGAAGCATTTGGCTGCGCGCTTAGCTCGGGTGGGTATTTATTTGGATTTGCAGAAAATTAAACTGGCAGAAAAAGATT
>Ga0233435_1001895_pt1 | contig 18873 bp, 10 predicted proteins | sample SI_122_August201_3_FD_182735 | JGI IMG/M metagenome (GOLD analysis project Ga0233435, IMG submission 182735) | Seawater microbial communities from Saanich Inlet, British Columbia, Canada - SI_122_August2016_135_MG | ecosystem: Environmental > Aquatic > Marine > Inlet | place: Canada: British... | reverse complement strand
GAAGCGCAAAGGTGTGGCGTAAGCTGTGCAGGGTCTTTTCCTCTGGGATTTTCGCGTCGTCAGCATAACTGCGAAAAGCATGGGTTATTGAATCAGGCTTATAAGGTTTGTCCATGGCAATCTTGTAATGTGGAATCAGATCAACAGTAATGGGCACCATTCTGGAGCGTCTGCTTTTAGCATGTTCCGATGGGATAGTAACATAATCTCCTTCTAAAATACTGTATTGAAGTTCGCCAACACGGAGTCCCAGCCTCTCCAGCACCTTAAATGTTGAATACCATTTCGGTGTCTCTATCTGGGCATAAAGATTATCCAATTCGCCCGGTGTCAAGAATTTTGGCAGCTGCTCATTAACCTTAATCTGTGCCACCTTCACTCGCTCAAGAATGTAGCCTTCCTGAAGCAGCCAGCTTGTAAAGGCATTAACAGACCGGATACGGATATTGATTGTGCTATCTTTGAGCTTTTCTTTATGGAGCTTCTCAATCATTTTACGAATATTCTTATTCGTGATTGAATTTACTAGCATGCTGGGGGAGTTTGCATCCACCAGATTGTCCAAAGCTAACTCATATGATTCAATTGTTGTTGGTCTGCGCCCATTGACCTTGCGGTCTTTGATGAAGCGATCCACTGCATCTTGTAAGCCCAGATCCTCGAGTTCAGCTTCAGAAATTAACTTAGCCTTAAGCAGAATCTCCCTGTCCTGTACAAGCCTAAGTCTACGCTCCGCTTCACGACGATTGCCTGTCTGGGTAGATATTGTTTTCTCTTTACCACCAGGGAGACGGACGCGGATGTAATATTTGTTATGTTTTTTTACGAGTGTTGCCACTATCGAGACTCCGTTGAATTTATAAACCTAATCTACTTAACCATTAGATACAATGATTGAGTCAGTTTGTAGAGCAGTTATATATTTGGATTAATGGGTGGCGTGTGTCTTTGGATTTATAAGCACAAGGGACTTAAAATCCCTCGGCCCTTAAAGCCGTGCCGGTTCGATTCCGGCCCCGGGTACATCTCCTAACGCACTGATACACAGACACTTACGAATAACACTGGAAGTCGTTTTAACCTCTTTATGGAGTGCGCTATTTGCGCGATGTGCACATCATGTGCTATCATTTACTATCATTATTGCACACATAGTGCACATGTTTTGGGCTCTTTTTGGAGCAGGTGATCATGATCATAAATGCTACATTCAATTTGCGACACGCCACCCATTTGCCGACTCGCTGATCATGTGGATAGCATGTGCCACTGATTTACTCAACCTTTAGCTCTGTGGCACTTAATAGATTAAATCCTTTACGCATCCAATGAACTACTTCACCTGCAAAATTGAAAGAAAGCATATACTGCCTCGATTGACTGTAGTATCGAATATATCCTTTTCATTATGCTCCTAGTGAAGTGACCGCATAGATAGGCTATGTTCTTGCTAGAAGCCATACATCGATGACCCTATGCCAATGCTTTCCTAAGAATGGCGAATTGGCTAATATATATTATATAGGGATTAGCCAATTTTGGTATACTGCCAACGGGTGTCCATCAGAGGACTATTCTCACTGGATCACTGTTGACTAAAAACCATATTCAAGAAGCAAGGTGCCACTCGCCTGCAGTTTCACTAATCTTGGGGATTGCGTTCTCTAATGCGGCTGTCATATCGGAATACTCCTTCTGAAGGAGATCAGTATAATGACGTTCCGTAACAACGACACTTGAATGTCCTAAGAACCGACTTACCCTGTAGATGTCCACCCCCTGCTGTATAAGCAATGCGCCAGCAGTTTTGCGAAGCGTATGCAGATTTGCATTCTTAATGCCTGCCCGTTTATAGTACTTCCTTACTATTTGGCTGTATACATACTCATACTTGAACGGGAATGGAAACTCGAGGTCACGTCGTTTATGGAGAATCTTTCGAATCGTATCGTTCATACCAATCCTTCGGGTCTTCTCCCCTTTGCCATACAGCTCGATGTAATCCTTCTTGACGCTTTCCCATGTGAAATTAGGCGGTAGAATCTCATTTGCTCTGGCACCAGTGTGGAGGTAGAACTGGATCAGGTCCATTATATCGTCATCCTGTCCCGTGTGAACCTCGAATAGAAGACTATGTATCTCAGCCTCACGAAGGAAACGCACTATATGTTCGCCCACTTTTACCTGCTTTACGCCACGGTATGGACTCTCGGAGATAACCCCCATTCGCACACAATGATTCAAAAAGCCTCTGAGGTGGCGTAAATCCACATTGACTCCAGAAGACGAGCAAGTCTTGAGCCTATAAGACTTAAAGTTTTCTATAACCGCATAGGTAACCTTCCCAATCGATTTCTCTGAACTGAAGTAGTCTGTGAATGCAGTCAGGGAAGTTTTATATCTAATGATGGTACTTGGCTGTTTGCCTGCACCCTGTATATGCTTCAAGTACTTATCGACAAGCTTACCAATGCTCTCTTTATCTGAAGGAGATGGTTTTAGTCCAGACTTGATATCCTGGACTTCGATCTCAATGCGATGTGCTATTGATTCAGCCTTCTTCTTGTTGCCTATTACAATCTTTGATCGTCTTTTGTTTTGGTGGTCAAAATAGTAGATACGGTAAGCTGTCTTACCGTCCCTTCTCGGATGCTTAATTATTGATGCCATTATTATTCTCTTCCTTAATTATCGTTTAGGATGTTTTGTGCCTCATCTATGAGGTGGTACTGGATAAGGGTAAGATTGATGGAAGTCTCCTAACGCCAGATCAGGATCTTCAACAACGGATTGCGACCCACCCATCTTTGAACTGGAAAGCCATCAATGTTAAGAAGCACAAGGGTCTATAATCCCTCGAAATGTGCTAAAATTACTGCACACATAGTTCACACGCTGCAAACGTTCATGCAAATATTCTTTTTAATATTTTCACACACTTCCTGTAAGCTCTTGAGTATCAATTCATTTTTCAGGACTTAAAATCCCTCGATAGCGGTATCGTGCAGGTTTGATTCCGGCGCCGGGTACTCGACTTCGCGCTCTGAGCTACGGCGCTGCAAGCACAACCTCTAAACAAGATACTATCTTCCATTATGGCCTGTCGCGGCGTAGTCCGCAGGACGAAGACGGACCCCAGGTACACGACTACGGTCTGAAGGAGCGTCGGAGTCTGCGCCATAGCCGAGCACTGCGAGGCGACGGCGAGTACCTTCCCCTAAATTGATCTTGACCCCGAGAGCCTCGTAGCTGGAAACTCGCCAACTCATATATCTGTCAAAGCGGAGGCGACCTCGACGTCGCTCACAGTCCTCGAGAGTCGCAGGGGGCCAATTCCCACCTGCTCCATAGCGTGGTGCATTCAGTAGCTACACAACGCTTATTTAATACACATATGGTACGCTATTATTTTTATTCAGAAAGGCACTTAAAACTCAATCTACTGGCAGGATAAGCCATTCTTAAACGTCTTTGCCCTCTTGTAAACATGAAAAAAATACCACTCGGATCTTACTGATTGATAATTTTAGGTAGGTTACTGAAAACCAGATTATTTCGGCTGATCCAAAGGTGGTTGCCATAGATAAACTTATGGTACACATCTTTTTGTTCAGAGGGCGTTGATTCGATGATCTATCTATTTTTCAATGTCACTTCTCTAGCGCTAATCCCATCCGATACTTCAAAGGTGAGTTCGTATTCACCAGCTTGATGTAGCGTAGGATTCCATGAAATGATTCCCACATTCTCCTGCTGTTCAAATAGCATGCCGTCAGGGAGGGTTGATTGGGCACTCCAGAACAATTCTGTTTCTGTATTGTCCCAGGCGAACAGTTTGATCTCTAGATCATCCTGTTCAGCACCCATGATTGCAGGTATGGGATAAATAAAAGGAACTTGGTTGGTATTGGATGCATCCAGTGGCAAACTCTGATGAACATGGGTGTAACTACTACTAGAGTAATTATTAAAAAATACGGCACCAGAGAAATTCATTCCTGAGGTGTATTGAAATTGCTGAATACCTGCATCAAAATGGATGTTGCATACAGTTTGCTCGTTGTGTGAGTATTGGCTGCCCGTTGGATTTAGAACCCATTCATCCATAGAGGCGGGTGGTGTAGTGAGTATACGAATTTCATCGATCTGACCATGTAGGTAGCGTTCGTACCCTCCCCAATAGCGGGCACCAATATTCAGGGCATTACTGGAAGAAGTAAATTCCCAAGTTCCCAGATCTGTGCTATCAACCATTCTGGGACCAATCCACATCTGGGCGCTGCTCCCATCATAAAATGCCACGATGTGATACCAGCGATTAAAGAACAAGGCAACCTCTTCATGGTCGATGGAGCTCAGGGTATCACCCAGTGCATCATCAATGCGGATACCGAATTTCAGAGCATAGTCACCCCGGGGTTCAACAGGGTCAGGTGTAATGAACCAGGAAAAGACCGTGCGCCTATCCATGATGCTCTCCCAGGCACCAGGATCTGAAGTAGAGTCAATATTGATCCATGCTTCCAGAAACCAGGAGTCATTCAGACTGTCCAGTATATTGTTCGCATCATCATTGATGCCAACAGACGATATACCGTCCAGAGTCAGGGCGTGCAGGTTGTCCTGATATCCAAGATCCTGAAAATCGAAATGGACAGAGTCGGTCAATGAACCATCACTCACGGTGACAGCTATCTCACCCCTGCCATCCCAGGTTTGCCCTGTCAGGGGCGTAATGGTGATTGTATCGGCAGCTGTTGATAAAGTGGCATGACCACTCAGTAGAGCCAATGAAAGCGTCAGATCGTCGTTATTGACATCTTGAATATCAGTTGTGATCTCAATGGCCTCATGCTCATCGGTCCACTGAAAACCGATGTCGGCAATTGTAGGGGCACGATTTTCCAGGAACAGATCCTCACTCACATCAACATAATCTACACTCGTAATTCCGGTATCACCCCTTGATCCATCCAGGCTATCGGGACTACTCGCTGTGAGGTATGAGGGTGGGTCGCCCAGGTCATCTAGATGCATGAGTAAAATTGTGTTTGCATCGACTTCATAAGGGGCATCTCGGGTAGTCGTCTGTAGATCTTCCAGCGCTCGGGCAATATTAGAAATTCGAATTTCATCTATCAAACTCTCAGAGAGCTGCCTCGAGTACTCGTATAAGCCTGTAGTACTATTCAACCAGTATCTTCCACCCAAGTTCACAGCTTTTGTACTGGTAGATAATGCCCAATCAGCATCTGTATCATTGTCATATTCAGTGCCATTTATGTAGAGTCGTGCTGTTGTGCCATCGTAGGTTGCTGCCACATGATACCACGTATTTAAAGCCATCTGGGCTTCTGAATCACCTGGACTTACACCATCACTTCGAACACTGGCAATAATAGACCCACTACTATTGCGAGCAACAAATCTTATTCCAAAATCACCTACAGTATTGGGAGCAATCAAGTAGAATGAGAATACTGTGACTCTATCCATAATACATTCAAAATCGCCACTCACAAAGCTGTTGACTTTGATCCAGCTCTCAAAGGTCCAGTCGGTGCTTACATCGAGGTTGTTGTTGGTACCATCATTCACATAGAAGGATTCACTCCCATCCAGAGCTAGGGCATACTCATTCTGGGCCAGCAACATGCTGGTGAGTATAAGGAGACCTAGGAGTGTTTTTTTTATGTGGGTCATAGCGAATAAAAAGGGTCTGCCAAACTCAGTTCCTCAGTGTGGCAGACCCTGGATTCAAATTGTAAATGCGCCTAATCGAGTTTCATGACCTTCTGGGTGAGAACATCTGCCCCAGAGGATATCTGCACAAAGTAGATCCCTGAGGAGACAGCTCCAGCATGCCAGTTCAGGGTGTGTTCCCCTGCGGAATAATCCTGATTCTGGACCAGTGATTCCACCAACTGACCCTTGGCATTGTAAATACTCAAGGACAGAGTGGCTGCTTCGTCCAGGTTCAGCTGAATACTGGTACTGGGATTGAAGGGATTGGGATAAATTGATGACACCTGAAAAGCCAGAGGCTTGGTATCTTCCTCAGGCTCAGTATAGGTGACCTTAAGGGCCTTGTGGCGGGTCTCGCTGCCCTGATAGTCCACATCGCTCAATGTATAATAATAAGTAGATCCTGGTTTCACATCAGTGTCGATCCAGGAATATTGACTTGAGGATGTTGTTGATCCAGCACCTTCCAGGGCAGGATTCTTGAGATAACTGGTCATCAGTTTGGATGCCTGAGCACCCTCCATTTTGCGTTCGATGATAAAACCTTGATTCTCAATTTCAGAGGCAGTTTCCCATGACAGGGCTATTCCTTTGCTTGTGGATTTACCTTTGAAATAGGTCAACTCGACAGGAAGGGAAAGATCGGTACCATAAAAATCCCAAGCCCTCCAAGTTGCATCATTCGTACTGCTTCTCAGTGATATTCCTGAAAAATTACTAGATGCATCTGTGATAGAAGTTCCAGAACCGCTATTTAGATGCAATAAAAATATTGTATCATCATCACTTGAGTGCTCTGGCTCAGAAGTTGAAATTGTGAAGGCTGAACTATAGCGGGCTGATTTTGAATACCTGATTTCGTCAAGTGCTCCACTAAAATATCGTTCATAACCGTAATTATTTCGCGCAGCCACATTGACAGCCGAAACAGAAGCATCTAAATCAAAATCAACATCTGTGGAAGTACTGACGATAGAACCATCGATAAATAGTCGAGTTGTTGTACCATCGTAAGATGCTGCAACATGATGCCAATCATTGATGGACATATAGCTGGTTCCAGAATGGCAGGTTCCCTCAATATCAAAACCAGTACCACCCCCAGATAGTGCAACTATTCCAAGCCCACAATTTCCACTGGTATTGCGCAGGTAAAAACCGAAGGAGTATTTACGATCAATAATGGCTGGGAATGTTCCCGATCCCGGAACCTCAGATGGGTAAATCCAACATTCAATAGTCCAAGCATTGTCATCGTTTACATCCAATTGATTGGAATCGTCATTTATGAAGAATGAATCATCACCATCAAACTCCAACATGTATTCATTCCCAGCAATGACTCCACCAAACGGAATCAATATCCCAACAACTAAAATGACAAATAATGTGTTCTTTAATTTCATGTCTTCCTCCCTATTTGAGCAAAGTAAGTTTACTTATTTCTGTATGTTCTGGTGTGGCCAATTTAACCAAATATATGCCTGAGGCAAATCCTTGGGCATCCCAATTCAGGGTATGGTGACCTTGATCATACGATTTGTCAGAAAGCGTGGCCACTTCCCTCCCATTCATATCATAGATACGAGCTGTGAGATGTCCCACTACAGGCATCTGGAAATCGATAGATACACTGGGATTAAAAGGGTTGGGATAAGCTGTGAGGAGTTCAAAACCTTCTATCATCACAGCCTCTTCATCAACACCTACATTAATCGCCCCAACATAGGGAATATTGCCGTACATGATGTAGTAGCCCATATTGGAATTATCATCTGCCTGGGTCCAGATCACGTCTGCTCCCCCACCAAAGCCAATACCTGCCGAGCGTACCTTGCGACCAATGGTGGCATTCTTGATCGAATAATTAGAAGCATTGGCAAACTCGGAATCACTGAGTTGTGTGACTTCATTCCAGGATAAACCGCCATCAGGTGAGGTACGATACATGACATTGTAGATCCCGGCATCATTCTGCTCTATCCAGGTGATGTAAATACCATAGCTGGGATCTATGGCGATATTGGGTCGCTGAACAAAAACCGTATCTGCAGAGGCATCCACCCTGACAGGCTCGCTCCAGGTATCGCCTGAATATTTACGATACTCAATATGTGAGCCATCTGCCCGATAGGATGCCATGTGAATATTTCCGCTGGGGTCAGTGGCAATCGTCGGCTCTCCATCCCGAACACCGGCATTCCCCCAGGTCAATGGATCAAGCCCGGAAAATCCGGTTCCAGAGACCAATTCAAGCTGAGTTACACCAGTGGTGCTATCTGCATCGGTATAGGTCTGACTGTCATAGGAGGCAATTCCCAGGTAGTCATAGCAAAAATCGCCAGCGGCATAACTGTCTTCAGTGCCCGCATCGGCTGGACCAAAGCGGTCATACATCCAGTCACGACCCACTATCCAGAGCTCCCCTCCTCCATCAAGAAAGGAAACCAGGGCAGCATTATCAATATCCTGGACATCCCATAAGGCCAGATTGTCCAGCACACCATCATCTCCAGTAAACCAGATCACCAGATCGTGAGCGACCAGGGTATCAACAGTAGGAATATCCGTAGGTAGACCCCCAATATCGCCACAATCGAAGACAGAATATGTCTGGCCCAATCCTGTGAGCGCTTCTGTGATCACACTCTCATTGTTCCATTTGTTATCATCATCCACCACCAGAACAGACTGTCCTCGTGATACTTCAAAAAAGTTCAGGACTGATGAGACCAGAGTATCCTGATCATCCAATGGAAACTGATAAAAGGGATTCATGAAAGTGGAAAACACCTTTGAAGTCCCATTGTCATAGTAGATCATGGCACTCTGACCAGCCAGAGGATAATTCTCACCACCCAATTCATAGATAGAAAGTGCCTCATCTCGAGGAGTACATCCATCTACATAGCGGGCAACCTGAGGGACACCGTCCAAGATAGGACTGATAATCTCTGGGGTTGACCAGTCAGCATCTTCAGCCTTCGTGGACAACATAATCTCGTATTGATTGGTTTCGGGCAGGGGTTTATCCTCCCAGACAGCCATCATACCAGACTCGCCCATGGGGGCAATATCTGAGTCCATATAGTTGAAGGGTAATTCACCTGGAGTGGGATATTCGCTGGTTAGATTTGATGTCGTCCAGTGCGCTCCCATGTCTGAGCTGTGACTGACGTAAATATTGGGATCAAAAACAGCTGGGTCATTCCAGATAGAAAATGAAATGTACAGATCATTGTCATGGCCCACATTGATGGTACCTACTCCAGCATTATTATCAATGTTGTCCGCAGACACCGGCGTGGACCAACTCCCACTTTCCCATTTAGAAAACACCATATCGCGGGTACCATCGGCCACCAATTCCTTCCAACTGGCAAAAGCCCGACCTTCATCATCGGCGACAATAGCTGGTATTCCAGTTGAATTATTCAGGCTCTGGCTCAGAGGGACGGCCGGATCCCATTCATTAAAAAAGGCATTGTAGGTCACATAATGAATTTCCATGTTGGCATCGGTGTAGGCTGAGGCTGGCTCGAACACAACAATGACATTACCATCGCTGGTACGGGCAATATTTCGTGCTCCAGCATAGCGTGTGGCATTGAAATAATCCACCTCTGCAACCACGGAGTTGTTTGACTGGGCAACCACAACTGTGCTTAGAAGGGTTAGAAATGTAATAAAGTATTGTTTTATCATGAGAAGAGCTTCCTACTTGAGAAGTTGACATTTTATAATTTGAGTGACATGATTTCCATTCACACGAATGAAATAAATTCCAGATCCATGCAGGGCACTTTCAAAATCCAAATTGATCAAATGCTTGCCCTCACCCAGTATCCCCTCATTCAGGGATTGAATCCTTTTTCCTGAGATATCGAAAACATCAATTTGAATATTTTCAGGTTCATTGATAAGTACAGGAACAGTTAATCTATGATTAAATGGATTGGGGTAGGCCGCCTCAACTTGGAAGGTTCCCGGAGAATGAATTTCAGCTTCTGATTCAATTGCCACGGGTAGATTAAACCTTACAGTGTCCAGGGTCTGATAGGTTACTGCACTTATTAAATACTCACGGTTGAATGTTTCAATATCCTGATAGTCTGATCCCACAACACCAAATCGATATGCAAGAAGTTCGCTCACATGGGAGTTCTCAAAAGTGACCTCTGTTGTGTAGATCCCAACACCCTCATAATCAAACTCTGGGGAATTTTGAATATTGCCGAGTGGCTCTATATTTCCCAGCAAGACCAGGGATTCACCTTCATCCAGAGGGCGATCCTGTAGATCAATGATAAATTGCACTGTGACATCCTCGCCTACAGAGACTATTTCTGTTCTGGACCAATCCCACCAAGTGCCATCACGATAGGGCCGGACTCGATAACTGTAGGTACCCGGGCCATCCACATCAATCGCGTAGCTCGTATCAGGAATAGCCGCATTCAAGCTCACCCAATTACCACTTCCAACTTTCTGCTGGAGTTCAAAATACTCTGCATTGAGGCGAAAACTGGTCAACCAGCTCAGCGTAAATGAATCTGCATCCTCCCAGATCTGATCCTCCTCGATCATGGGGTTGGGGATGATCCCTTTCAATCCGCCAATGATGGTATAGTCGTAACCTGGCAGAAAAGCACTTTCAATATCATACCAGCCATTGCTGTTGCCATTCCAACCAAAATTCATGTGAACCAGCCCATACTGACTGGCATAGCCATCGGCGACACCAGCATGGTCAACAGCAGAATTCAGAGCCAGGATCACGGGACGTCCATCTTCAAGATTAGCTATAACCTGGGAGTAGAATCCAGTGCTGGAACTACTTAAATAGTGTCCACTGCAGCGGAAATGGTAGTGAAGCGCTGTGACTCCATCAGCGGTGTTCGCTGTTGAGCCATCTACTTCAAAGTCCATACCCACACTCACAGCGGCATGATAGCTGAGCAGTCCAGCGGCCTGTTTTTGAACGGGGGTAGAAAATTCATCCACATAGTTATCCAGGGTATTCTGCCAGTCATATTCAAACTGACTAAAATCCACGTAGTGGTTGATTCCATCATCTAGATAGGAATTGCTGCCTGTTCCCCGTGGTGGCCAGTGATAATAGGTCAGAACTTCTGCCAGGGCAGTTGCAACGCACCCCGTGGGATGGTTGCTCGGTGTATAAAGGTTAAATACCATAGCGCCAGCTGCCCAACCCTGGCCCCAGACGGGAGATTCATTGAAGATGATGCTGTCCCGCCGTACGGTTTCTGGTAACTCCTGCAGGGAGAGCGCATTCCAGGCTTCACGGTTCTGGATCTGCTCCTCTACTGATCGACTGGCTCTATATTTCCGGTTGGACAAGTCAAATTTGACCAGACGTACCAGGGGATGATCCGGACTAAATGTTTGTGCTGTGCGTTGCGTTGAGACTGCAATGAGGGGTTTGGTCAGGACTGAAGTTGAGAATACGAGGTAACCACCCTCAGCAGGAAATACAATTGCTGCAACAGCTTCTCCCCCATCTTCCAGCATCTGGATATTCTCCAGAGCTGTAATGTTCTCTGGGTAGATATCCACATGACCCGTTTGCCAATTCTGTGACAGCTTCAGCAGGCTGGCATAGGTCAAGTCCAATCCATAAGCAGGAAGGACCAGGAGTACCATCAATAGCAGAGATAATATGGAGGAGCGATGGTTCAAATTACAGGTCCCACACGATTCGAAAACCCAGATCTGCCAGTGTCAATTCAGGTGCCAGAGCAACTCGATATGAAGTCTTGGTTACCTCTACGCCAGCTCCCCAACTACCCCCTTTGGTGGTTCGCATGGTTCCGGATTCTGGTCCTCTGGGATCTGCGTGGGTCATTTCAGCTTCCAGGTTTCGGTAATATTGACTATGAAACCAGTCTGAGCACCACTCCCACACATTTCCTGACATGTCATAGAGACCATTCCCATTGGCAGGCAAGGTGGCAACAGGCAAATCCTGGGGATAGGTGCAGCCAGTCTTGGCATCAAGTGATCCCTCAAAATTGATATTCTGTTCGAGATGTTCATAATCATCATGCTCGGTAGCATAAGTATGCAGCTCATCATCCCAATATCCAGCTAACCGCACCCATTCGGTCTCTGTAGGAAGTCGTCCCCCCCTGAATTCTGCATAGTCCACTGCAGCATGCCAGGTGAGGTTGGTCATGGGATAGTTGCCCCGATTTGCCGCAGCCGAGATAAGCCCCTCTTCAACGAGTAGCATATCATCTTCTGAATAAGCATCCAGAAAACAGATCAATTCCCCATTGGTGCCATTCACGCGACGGTGTTCCATGTCAATTTGAGCCTTGTTCTGCTTCAATAATTCGTTCAGGTACGATGCAAATTCATCGATAGTCACCTCTGTGGTTGAGGCTTTCAGAGGCAGAACGGAGACCATTTTCTTGCGATAATTAAATACTGCTGCAGGTAACTCAACCGTGGCCACTTCGACCCTTTTCCGCTCAAGAGGTTTATCTAGAACTTTCTGAGGGTACATAAGCTCAGCATGAACTCTCTCGAAAAAGGCTGCCATGGTCAGAATAGTCTTTTCCCGCGCCTCAATATTAAAGCGCATGGAGTTGGGTGTCTCCATGTGTAGCCCCCGCACTGTATTGGTTTTTCTCAGTGTACCATAGCTACGGGTACCCAGACCTGTATACCAGAAGTTGAAGGTTTGGTTATCAATGGTGTACTTTTGGTGTTCTGGTAGATTTCCAAATACCAGGAGGGGTTGAACATCAAAATGCTCTGCACTCAACTCATTGAACCACTGAATCATCAGCCTGTATTCATCCTGGGAGAATCCGGAGCCATAGGCTTCAATGACCTCGCGATTGACGCGATTGCCTTCACTATCCTTCATCTTGAGATCATGTCCGTGAAAACTGCACAGGAAGTCCAGAGGTTCGCCGGCTTCAACACCAGCAGTTGAACGAATGATCTGTTCATAGGCACGAAAAAGGGAATCGATTTCAGTATTCCAGATACGTTCAGGAATGGTCCAGTGACCATCTTCGCGAGGCGCTTTGCCCAGCGGTCGGTTGGCATCGTACCAACGACCCAGGAAAGTAAACCTGGGATGATAATAAGCACTTGCCGGTAGTCCATAACGCTGGCTTAAGGCTTCGGCAATTTCTCCGGTAAAGAGGTCACAATCGCCATGGGGTGTTGAGATGACAAAACTACCCCATCTCTTCAGATCTCCAGGGTAGGATTCGCCATGCATCTTCAGGGGTTGAGTCGAAATCTCGGGTTTCTGAGCTTTGGCTAAATAGACCGCCAGATCCCCCCTCTCTATGTTATATCTTTTGAGGGTGAACGAGTTAATTCCCATTTCTCCTGCATCATATAGATAGGGATAAACATTGGCCTGAAAGCGAGTATCACCTATGCGGACATCCACAACATCCCCAAGCTCAAGGCCTAAGGCGATGAGGCTGTCGTCTGGTACAAACACACCTGGATCCAGTTGTAGGGCACCAGGAGGCTGCCATTTTACATGACTGTATGATTGGTAAGGTTGATCCTTGCAGGTATTTAGTAGTATCAATGAAATGACTACAAATGCGGTGAGCATAATTTTTCGAGTCATGATGATTCCCCCATCATTTCCAGTTGTTCAAGAGGCATATTTTTTATGAGTAGTTTGCTAATGTCCATTAACGTCTGATACATGGGCATAATTCCATCAAGTCTGGCTCTTTCATCGGGTTCGTGAGCCCCAACCCCTGGCATCTTAACAATGATGATATCATCCATGATGTCTTTGAAAAATTTTGCATCAGAGCTTCCATTATCTTTTTTAATCATGAATTCACGATCAAAATGAGAAGATGCAATGCTTCTGAACGCTTCATAGACCGGTCGATTTTCATCCATATCAAGTCGCTCAGCCACATTCACCAGCTCAAACTTTAGCTCCGGTACCAACCTTTTGATCTCAGCGAAGAGCTCCATATAACTCAAATCATCGACAAAGTTGATGCCCAATAGCATTTCAGCATAGTGGGGTAAACATGATGGATGCTGTTTTGTCTGCATTTTTCCAATACTGAAGGTCGTATACCAGTTGTCTTCAGCCCGTGCGATGTTGTGATCATTGAAGCGTGTCTGAATGCGATTGAACCCATCCAGAAGTAACTGTGCAGCGTTCGTACCCTCCCAGGGATATGCAGGTCTACCCGGTTGTGTTTCTGCTATCATCTTAAAACGTAGAATACCCTTCGAACCCGTGACCAGAGCATAATCAAGGCCAGCATCTCCGTTCAAAAGCAACCGACTGCGATATCCATCTCTGGCAAACATTTTCGCCCCATTGTGTCCTCCTGTCTCCTCATCACAGCTGAAGTAGCAACCTGCGTTGATGGAAGGGTCATCTTTGAAAAGATCGATCAAAACTTGAATTGCAACTGCATCATATAGTTTCATGTCAACCGATCCTCTGCCATGGAGAAAACCATCCCGGGTGAAGGGTTTAAACTGCTTGGGGTAGGCAGAAACTACATCAAGATGCCCATTGAACAGAACATCAGTTTCTCTGGTATTTCTGGTTGAAATATAAAGTGAGGGAACTTCATTATACTCAAGCATATTCACAAAAAGCCCTGCATCCCTGCAAACATCAGCCACAAGCTCCACTACTTCCAGAAGTGCTTCAGGCCGATCCTCTGTTGAGGGGATGGAAATTAAGTCTTCAGCAAGTTTGAGGATGGTTTCGTAAGTCGTCATCTCAGCGTTTTCCCATTTAGAAAATCGATTTGTTGAGATACATCAGGAAAGAGATTGTGATGTTTTTTGAAATCATTCACTTCCTTGATGAAGTGTTCCAGCATCACTGGGTTCTGCTGACGCAAAAACGTGGTGCCAAGGTCAAAGAGGATGACCTCACGGTTAATGATCTGATAGTTCACAACGAACTTTTCACGGGGTATAACGACCATTTCAAAAGAGACTACGTCTTCTTCCAGGCGATGGATCAGTCCCTGGATTAAATCATCGATATGACGAGAATCAATACGGTCAAATGGGGAACGTCGATTGAGAAGATCAATGATCTCAGACTCAACAACGATCTCAAGTCTACGTTTTTCCTTTTCCTCAATGATCAGTTGACGTTCCTGAAATGCCTGGAGTGCAATCTCTATTTCGTCATCGCCCAGTCCATATATATTCCGGAGAATATCATCACGCATTTCCAGGCTCTGGTTCATCACAGAGAATCCGCGGGAAACTGATATGCGCTCTCCCCCATTTTCTCCAAACCAGATATTCTCGAAATGGGCGTAGCTACGACTTTCCTCATAAGGTTTTGAGAATATTGGATGACTATTCATCCCGACTTGGAAGAGATCATCCAGTGAAATCCCCAGGATTCCACAAATAGTAGCCAGGTTTTCGGGGCCTGCCATCTGGTGTCCATTTAAAATGGAATATATTGTTCGAACATTGATACCGGTCTCTCTGGCAAGATCAGCCGGTTTAAGTGCCTTTTCTTGTAGCACTCGCTTCAAAGTTGCGCCGATAAGCTTTTGGGGAGCCTGTTTTGAATAAACCATCATCTAAAACTCCAGACTCAGTTGGTAACGTTCAACAGCACCGAAATAATCCATATCTACCCAGGCATAATCCATGATCACGCGTTTACTCTGACCGAGAGGAATGTCCAGACCCAGTCCTAATGACAGGGATCCTAGATCCCGATTTACTTCGTATCCACTTCTTAGAGCAAGCGCTTTGACCGGCTTTATTTCTATACCAGCACTGGTGCGGAAGGGTGTGGTGAGTCCATCTGAAAATCCAGCGTTAATCAGGATGGATGGTGTAAAAAAGCCGTTTGATGAAAATTTGTAATGTTTACTCAACCCCATTCGAAAAAGGAGGGGTAGTGGGAATTTTTTCAAGATGTATTCAGCCTCTGAATTTACACTTCCTGGATTACTCTCATCATCATAGCGAGTAAAGGTCGTGCGAGGACCAGCGTCCAACTGACTGAGCCCGCCCACATTCTGAATGGCCATTCCCAGGGCAAAACCTGCCTGTGTCTCGTAATAGCGTAAACCGATGTCGAAGGCAAGATTTGTGGCCTGCTCAAGCCAGATCTGTTCCCGGATCCATTTGGACTGCACGCCTACTGCAATCCTGTCAGTGAGCATTTGGGCATAATTCAGAGCGATAGTCATGGATTGGGCGGAATAGTACTGTCCAGTCCCCTGAGGGTTGTAGACTGTTGTAATTTCTTCCTGTCCCATATCCAGGTTGTTTATACTGGCAGAAATTGCTCGATTACCCTGCAGGATCAGATGCACCTGGCTGATCTGGTGATCCATTCCCAATAGATAGTGTCCCATTTCATGCTGCACAACTGACCGGGACTGTCCCAGGCTGTTCGCCGGATTCCAGTAAATTGCAGATGTGTACAACAATCCACTTCCTTCGCCTCCCAATGCCATGGTTCGAGCATCTGTTCCAATGAGCATAAAGGCGCTGGAGTTCGCGCCCTTCCTGAAAATTTCCCAGTCGCTCCCTGGCAGATCGAGGGGATACAGAATCAAGATGACAAACCCGACAACGATCAGTGGCTTTTTTAAAAGGTTATTCATAAATCACCATATAACTGCAAATTTGCCCAGTTGTTTTTTACCAGTATCTGGAACGATGGCATAGATGTACATTCCATATGCGATCTCCATCCGGTCCTGGTTCAGCATATTCCAGTGGTATTCTCCCACTGTTTCAGAATCATGGCGCAGAGAAGCCACAAGATCACCATTGATGGTATGGATGTAGATATCACAATGAGCTGGCAAATTAATAAACCGGAGGTCATGAGTGGTCAGTGCATCTGGATGACGACGTTCCGTTAATGAATGGATCACATAGGGGTTTGGTACTACCTTCACATTCAAGTCGGTATTTACATCGGCGATCTCTGACTCAAAAGCCTCAATGCGGAAAATATCTTCTGAGTTGAAGGGAACGCTGGTATTCATCTGAAAGATATCCCCTGCTGCAGGTTCTATATCATTTGAGTCCCAAGAGACGGTGAAGTACCATGTTTTCTTACCTGATCCTTCCAGCATCTGGATCACCTCGCCTGACTGCCAGGGCAATTCTGCATTGAAAGAAGTTCCCACTGCCAGGATCAGAGGCGATTGCCAGTCTGGATCATCAATATCATTGAATATTTGAAAGGGAACCTTAGCTGCTCCAGGGACAAATGAAGTTGGATATTTATAGGTTGAGTCGCCAAACAACACGATATACCTACCTGGACGTTCTTCTGAAACCCCAGTGGGTTGCGACAGATCAGAGAAACTGTAACTGCTTCCACTCTCATTGGTTTGCCAGACCTTGCTGAGGAAATTTACTTTATCATGATTCCTGACTGAGATCAGAAACCCGTTGTCTGTAGGAAGATAGTGACGCTCGGTCAGATCCGCTGAGGATGCTTCAGGCTCAAGTAGAGAAATGACACGTCCCTTCGATGCTCCGTCCAGATTAAAAACCAGATTGGCAAGAGTATCTATAAAACCCAACTCATAAACATCAGCATGCATGGAAATGGGATCTACAACCAGGACCTCCACCTCTCCTGTACCATCACCAGCGAGGCGGGTCACTTCGAGCTCCGCCTGGGTAAAACCATGGGGCTGTCCACCGGGAATGATATCAATGATGTTCACATCGCGAGAATCCGAACCAATGAAGGACTCGTTGCTTCCGATATGTAGTGAATCAAAAGGTTGGTCATAAGCTGTGATGGCGTATCGGTATCGCAGTCCGTTCACGACCTCATTGTCAGTCCAGCTATACTGTAAACCAGAATTATTCCCCAGGTTAAAATTGGCATTATATGGATCAAATCCTGACCAGTCGTTCTGAAGATCAAATTGAGCAATGGGTTTAAAACCTACGAGATCACCATAGTAGTTGACAATCTCATCACCCCATATTTGATCGCCCTGGTTGGAATAATCCACAACACTTCGGTAAATACGGTAGCCTTCAAAATCTTTGCGCTTACTGATGAGGTCAATGGAAGCTTCTGATTCTTGCCCCCAGAATAGTGTGACCTGTTCATCTTCCCCATAGTAGAGCGGTACACCATCAACATCTGTAGTGATCGTGCCTGCAGCTGAGAGCTCCGGAGTTTTAGGTGGTTTGGCACCAATAAAATTGGATTGGTAGAGTGCGCTGGCTGCGAAGAGGTTATCGTAAATGTCCTTGAAGCGTTGCGGAGGATCATTGGTAGGAAAACCCTGGTTATCATAGCCACCTGGTTCAGGTCGACCCCCTACGATTCCAATATGAATAGGTATTGTATCGCCTGGGGAAAGTTTAAAGGGACCTGAGCTAAACCAAAACTGAATATCAGGTCTGCTGTTGACAGGGAATGATTCCTGGAACTCCTTCAGGGTTTCCAGTTCATCAATGTTATCTCCATCCAGATCATGAAACCATTTATTACGTTCTTCTTCCGGAAGAAGTTCAGATTCACCCGAGCATAAAGTATAGAGGACCTTTTCCCAATCCTCATTGATGGTATGAGATCGCATGACATCATCCTGATCAAACCAGTGAAATCCTGTGATACCGACTTCAGGGCTCGTTGGATCGTTAAGCACTTGCCGGGGCGTTTTAAAAAAATGGATACCATAGGCTGAAACTGGTCCTTCATTCCCATTTGAGTAATCCGTGAAATAGTCCTGCTTGTCATACATGAGGCAGATATCCATACGACCATCACCATCAATATCTTCAATACTGGCATAGTCATCTTCTGCCCAGGGATTGGCCTGGAGAGAGTTTTCCAGAAATGCACCCGGGAGATCAGGATCCACAAAAAATGCAAAATAGGCACTATCTATCACCCCATCATAGTGACGACGATCTGGATCATAGTTGGGACTCTGGGGATTATTGAGTTCGTCAGCAGTGCGATAGATTACATTCATATTGAAGAATACAATATCCTCATACCACACACTGGAGTAGGTATAGCCACTGACTTCAACATCCAAACCCAGTGGATAGCCATATCTGGCTGTACTGGCACCAGAACGGATACCATTGTACTTATCATCCATTATGAAAAAG
>Ga0233435_1001887_pt1 | contig 18986 bp, 26 predicted proteins | sample SI_122_August201_3_FD_182735 | JGI IMG/M metagenome (GOLD analysis project Ga0233435, IMG submission 182735) | Seawater microbial communities from Saanich Inlet, British Columbia, Canada - SI_122_August2016_135_MG | ecosystem: Environmental > Aquatic > Marine > Inlet | place: Canada: British... | reverse complement strand
TATTGACTTATAGAAAATAAGTAGTTGACTCTAGTCCTGGTTTACACTAATATTTGAAATTAATTCAACATATGATATGAAAATTCTAATTGATGAGATGGATGATGGATGGGATGAAAAACTAAAAGAATTGGGATATGATGCATATAGTGTCAAAAAATTACGCACTGCCGGGCACAAACTTAGAACTGATTATTCTGTGATTACTTATGCTAAAGAAAATGATATGCTATTAGTAACTCGTGATACTGAAAGTGGTCAAGCATGTGAGGAAAATAATTTACCTTTCATATTACTTGATAATAACGAAATTTTTAAAATCGTTGTAGATAAATTAAAAAAACCTTAATTCACATTTTTTGCATCAAATTGTAATATTCTTAAATTCGATAGTATTTCATTTAGAAAATTATCTTCTACTTGCTGTGCAATTATTTCCATAATTGTTTGCCAACTATCATTTATTCGTCTATTGATTTGTGAAAACATTTTATCTTTTTTATATGATGGATAATGTGATAACAACTTCATAATTCCATCAGTTGATTGCACAATGTGAATGAGATGAATTACTGAACGTAATCTTTCTTGATATGTAAATTTTTCTTGTTCAGTTGTAATTTTGAATTTATTTATTTCATCGTAAATTATTTCAATTTCTTTGTGTAAATTTTTGAGTTGTTCATTTATTGATTCATCTAAATTAATTAATTCATATTCAATGTGAGATTTACTGTGAATTTTTTTATCAATTTCGCCCTCTTCTACCAGTAAACTAATTTCTCTATAAACAATTTTTTCATTACCTACTTTTTTAATTACCCTTTTTGCAAGTTCGTTACCTCTAATTTTTCCACCTTCATTTAGAATTCTAAGTATTTCTGTTCTAATTATTTCTGAATTTTTATCCATGTTTTTTCATTTTGATTATTTTTGATATTTTTTTAATACGTTGTTTTCTCCATTATCATTAATTTCTTTTACTAATCCTTCTAAAATCTCAATTCCATTTTTTAGTGGTTCTTTTGCTATGCTCTTATTTTCTAGTTTTAGTTTTAGAATTCTTTTTTCGTTGTTTAGAAAATTCAATAAATTAGCATCCTTTCCCATATGCAAATTTATGAAAAAATTTACATATTCTGAGGCTGATTGTATGCCCACTATTTTGACTCTCCCTCAATTTTACAACTACCGTCACTATTTCTTAATTTTTTGGCCATTACATATGGTGTAATTATTAAAACAGGAATAGATACTGCGATGAACAATGTTTGCATTTGAGATAACGCAATAGATAATGCTATCCCACTTGCAGTCCCGATAAATATGGACAGAAATGTTCCAGCACAAGTCGGACATGCTATGAATAATCCAGCTGCTGCACCAATTGTACTTGCACCTCTACCTTTCTTTGAAATTTTGTATGCACTAATTGCAATTGATGCGTTTAATGCCACTAGATACGATACTATAATTTGTAAAACCAAATTTATCGGAATCACTTGTAACCCTATATGTTCAGTTAGATATATGATAATTTTTGGCATATATCCTGGACCATCACAGCAAGGAGCGATAAATCCTGATGGTATTGTTGCACCATAATGTATTGCAAAATTCACTTCTGGTTGATATACCAGAGTTCCTGAAATTAGTGAAAAGAAAATACCATAAACAATAAACACTGCAACAAAAATTTTTCGTGATTTTGAATTCCATGTTACTAGAGCAATTATAGTTGATAGATCTTTTCCATTATTTTCCACTTTTCCTTTATGATACCTATACATTCCAAGTGCAATGGCACCAAACGCTGTAATTAGTGTAATATAAAACCCTAAAGCAATTCTTTGAATTGATTCAATGGCACTTGGTGTTAGTAATTCTGGGTCTTGATATCTACTATAAATTAAAAACAAAATTCCAATTACTACAAATCCTAATATGATTATTTTTTTACCATTGTTGATGTCTTTAGATTGCTCGCTCATTATTCTGATTTTTACACTTTGTCCTTAAACCTTATTTTAGCTCAGTTTTGGAACAAAGATGTAGATAATTGCAATAATCTCTAATCTGCCAAAAATCATTAAAAATCCTAAAACAATTTTAGTTGCAGTATCTGTCTCTGTATCAATTACTCCTGCAGATAGTCCTCCAGTCGTAATTACTCCTGCAGCCTCAAAAAATGCATCCTGGAATGGAACATCTTCAATTGCTGCTAAATGTGCTCCAGTTATTGCTGAAATTGTTGGAAACAATGCCAAAATTATCAAGGTTGACATTAGTTCTTTTTTAGATTGAACTGATAATTCCTGTCTTTTTATTTTATTGAAAAATGATCTACAATTTCTTAAATGGAATAATCTAAATATTTTCAAACCCCCTGCAGTTGAAAATCCACATCCTCCGATAAACATCAAAATTATTAATATGGTGTGAGCTCCACCATTTAATCCTGCAAGACTTTCTTGTTGTAATCCTGCCGTAGTACTAGCTGATACTGAATAAAATACACTTTGAAGAGGATCCAAACCGCTAATTAGAATAAACACAATAGTTGCACTGCCTAAAATTGCAAAATATGTTAACACTTCTTTTCCTAATTTTGGTGCAAGGAATTTTTTTCTAACAAATGCATAGTGGAATGTAAATGGTAATGCTCCTAGGATCATTGCTCCCATTAGTATGATGTGTTCTTGCCAAAGTAAATTATCTAGTATCGTAGATGTTGGTGTAAATCCACCTGTAGCCAAAGTACTCATTGCCAGTGAAAAATTATCTATAAGATGTTCGGGTGAAAATTCGTCTATTGGATTTCTTGAACCAAATAGATACAATAAAACTGCAACAATTACGATATAGACTGCAAAGATAACTGTGATAGTTAAGAAAAGTTCCTTCATGTGTAGTGTTCTTCCTGAAATAAAACCACGCATGGATTGTAATTTTGATTCAGGATAAAATGCAGTAATTACCAAGTAGATGAAACTCATTCCCCCTACAAGCTGTGTGTAACTGCGATAAAATGTGAAACTCTGAGATAGATTTTCTGGCTCATCAATTAATGATATTCCTCCAGTTGTAAATCCTGCAGCACTAGAAAAAAATGCATTTCCAAAAACCTCCATGCTTGTTTCATCACTTGGAAATACATACAGATACGGCACAGTTCCAAATAGAGATAGTAAAAATAGACTTGAAAATACTAAAATTGACGCCTGTTGTAAATTAAGACTAGACTTTTCCCCATACGAATTTAAGAAAAATCCTGTAACTAACAAAAGAACTGTAGTAAGATAAATTCCTGTAGCACTAGTTGTATCCTCAAAAACTGTTGCAACAACTGCTGGAACTAGTAATAAAACCCCTGCAAATTGTAATACAAAACCTAAATTCCCTAAAACTGCTTTTACAGGAGGACTAAGAAGTCTTGGTGCAGTTGATGTTGCATTTCTAATTGCATTTGCAATTGTTGATTGAAAAATTATTCCCATAATTTGATTTTTCTTTGAAATTACTGGAAGTTTTCTAATGTTGTTATCTCTCATTTTGTGTAATGCATCTTGTAGCGTTGATTTTTCATTAATTGTAATTAATGGAGCACTCATGACATCTTTGAGTTGTGTAGCTTCTGCGTAAACTGAAGCGTCACTTACTTTGTTTAAAATATCTTCATCTGTAACAATCCCTATGGGTAATTTTTTTCCATCTGTAACTATGATGTCATCTGTTTCATAGTGACGCAACATTCTTGCAGCTTCTCTTGTTTGAGTATGTTCACTTAGAATTAGTACATCTTTGTCCATGTATTCTGTAACGTATTTACTTAGAACGTAGGATACTGCACGTTCTGGATTAGTTGACATCAAGCTATCCATAATTGGGGATTTTAAATAATTTGGGGTTACATTTCGTTGTTGATCGTTTAACAATAATTCACCTTGCAGATCTTTCTTTTTTTGATCTCAAAATTTTGCTATCTTTATAAGCACTGGGCACGAAGTTTATGCGTAATACTATGGATATTGATCAAGCACAAGAGCCTGATTATGACTCAGTCAAGATTGATTATGTTGGATTCGTAGACCCATATGCAGTTGAAGGAATGGTTGTTCTCAAGGCTGATAATGGTAAAGAATTCCACATGAGAGCATTTTCAGGTGAGGTTGCAAAACACATCTCAAGTTTTAGTGATACTGAAGGAGAACCTGCCCCATCCATTTACAAAATGATAGAAGATATTTGTGAAGAAAATGAAATGATTCTAGTCAAAGTAAAAATCTATGAAAGCGGAGACGTCCTAAGGGCCAACCTATACTTTACAGGCAAAAAAGATCTGGTGTTGAGAAACTATCGTGCGTCTGACGCTATGGCACTAGCTGCATTTTACAATATCCCAATTCTTGTGAGAAAAAATTTGCTCAAAGAAAGTATGGAAGCATAATTTGATATTAATTAGAATGGTTTTTTTCTTAGTATAGTTATGAAAAATTATGTCTGAGCAAGAACAATTAATGGATAATCTTCTTAATTTGGATCTTGAAATTATTGATATAGTTAGAGATTTACATAAAGAAAATTGGAATTCTGATTCTTTGAAAACAAAAATTGAGGATCTACTTAAAATCCGTGATGAAATGGTAGTGAAATTAATGTCCTTTAATGGAGAGAATCATTCTTGTGATTGTGGTCATGACCATAATCATGATGAATCAAATTCATCAAAATAGTTATCTGGAAATTTTTCCTTGATTTTATCTAATTCTCTTTGATAATTTTGAATCTTTAATGTGATTTCTTCTTTTTCTTCAAAGTTTACTTTGGTATTTTCTAATCTTTTAATTTGTTTTGAAATTGTTTTATACATTATAGAATATTCTGGAAATTTTTCAGGTAATTTTACCATGAAATATATTATTTGTATGGTACATTAAAACTCATTTTTTATTTTAAATCATGCTTCATAATTCGGCAATTTCATCAACAATCAGTTATAGCTTAGTTAATTCGATTAATCATCAGCAATATTGATTATGATTTCTGTGGTATATTGTTATTGTATTTTGAATCAGAAGCTTTTTGATGTGTGATTATTCTATTTTAGTATGGTAAATTTTGAGAAAGTCTATGATAGAGTATCTGCCCAAATTATTGAACGATGTCATGGGGCAATTAAAATTACAAAACATGGAAAAATTCTAGAAGTATATGATACAAATCGTCATATCTGGAGTAAAGGTTTGGCTGGTCTAATAATTAAAGAAGAATGTAAAAAATCTAATTTGAAGGATTGGGAAGCTGCTAGTTGTATTAGGCCTCGAATAATTACAATGATTTTAGATGATAAAAAAGGACTATTATCAACACGATTGCCTACTACAAACAAAGAAATTCAAACTAAAAAACGATTAACAAATAAAAAATATACCAAAAAACCAATTACAAAAAAAACATTTACAAAAAAGATTACCACTAAAAAATAATCTATTCTATCCTTATCTTTTTGAAATTATAACCTCATAAAATTAAAAGATACTGAGATTAAATTATAGCCTAAACTAATATCCTAATTTTCTAATCAAATGTGGTTCTTTTAGCATAATTGTATCATCTTTAATTGCCGATAATTCCACTTCTTTGAGATTATGATTTGTTAGTACCACTAATGCTTCACAACGAGTACATAGAATTGTTTTCCCGCTTGATCTTTCTTCTCTGACCAAGTCTCTTTCCAACCTGTCTTCTTTTTGACATGTGGGACATAGTTTTGGTTCGTTTATTGTTGTGATTATTTCTTTGATAAAAATAGTTTTTCCCATATTTGATGATTTTTTATTCTTCACAAAAGAGTTTGTATTGTTAATTGGTATCAGCAATCCATTTTGAATGTCAAACCGTTTTAATCATTCAAAATTAGATCGAATGGTATTCAGTATATTTCCAATCTAACCAATTAACATAGAAAATTGGTTTTTCCTGAAAATATATTTTTCTTGAAATTTTGTGCTAAAAACCCCTATTTTTCTCTTAATTTCTTATTTTAAGAATTACAAATAATTGCATTGTTTGTTGAATTATTCACCACAAAATCTTAAATATCAATATGTCTTATAGTATATGATGTCGTTAGTTATAAAATCTGGCGATTAGGAATTGCGTAGCCCCGCAGAACAAAAAGGCAATCAGGCGTTTAACGTCCTGACCACGAGAGGAAATCTCTCATAGTTCTGCAGTTAGGGGTTTACGCCTTTATTTTTCTTTGAAAAACTATGTTTTTTAAAAATTTGAATACTAGAATAAATTTCTGAATTAATCTATGTCACTATTTCATCAAGACGGTCTTCTTCTTGGGCACGTTTAATCTCCATTGCAATTCTTCTACCTACTCCAAATGTTTGACCATACTGATATTTTGTATATGGACTAGTTGTTGCAACTATTGGATTCCCTGGAACTCGTAGAGATACATCGTATACAATTAATTCTAAATCTTTGGTAATTACACTTTGTAATGAGAATGGACCAATTATTCCTGGGGTGTATTCTTTTTTGACTGCTGCTACAAACTTGTCTCCCATTTTAATTACTTTTTCAAGTAATGATTCTCTAATACTTGCCGGAGTGTGTCCAACTTCTATATTTTGTAAATCAATATCCATTTCTAATTGTTCTTTTGCAGGTAATGCATTGTAATCATGAATGTTTGTTTGTAACCTTCTTTCAATTCCGATAAAATCTACTTGATTTGAGATTGGTGTGTGGAAGAAATTAAAATTCATGTATGTTCCAATTGCTAATTCCTCTATACTTGCTTTTTGCAAATCTTTTCTTGCAATTACGCCTTGTTTGATTTTAGCTTCTGATTTTTCTTTGTAATCTTTGTATGATGAAACAGTAAAGAATGCTCTTTCTAGTGGTCGCTTTTTTTCTTGAACTTTAACAATACATGGTTTGTTTATTCTCTTTGGGTCTTTGAATAATTTTGGATATTTTATTTTGGCTTTTTCTAAAAGATAGTATTGACCTTTTTTAGCAGTTCTTTCTTCTGCTTGGAATAATTTTCTATTTCCAAAAATTGGAACTTTGAAAGAATTCTCTATTGTTTTGTAACCTAGATAAACCGTTAGTGATCTGTGTGGAACAATTATCGTATTTGAATCTCGTAATTCTTTTTGAATTTTAGCTGATCCCATATCCTTGAATTTATTTAAAACTGTGATTTCATCAGCTATTCTTCCGAATCGTTGATATGGCCCTTCTCTTCCCTTTTGACAAAAAACCCTAGTTTGAAACCCCTCATCTTTTGCACCATCCATGACTTCTAGTGCTGAATGACTGCCTAGGACTCCTATTTTGACATCAGAATAATCATTAACAATTTTTTTGATCTCAGAATATTTAATCATATTATGACTAGAATTTGGGATCTAATATAGCTAGTTTTCAATTATTTCGATCGGTGAAAATCAGAAGATTTTTTTTATTTAATATTTGATTTTTTACATGCTGTATAATTTTGAATTACAAATGATGGGAGTCATTTTACTTACTGCTATGGTTGTAGGCGGAATATCATTGTGGTATAAACGTCGTAAACTTAGAAAAGAATTAGAGGCTCAAGAAAATGATGACACTCAAAATTTCTAGAACTTGCTATTTCTAACACATAAAATACAACAAATATTCTAATAAAATATTGAAATTAATAATTGGAATTACTGGTAGTACTGGAGCAATTTATGGAATTAGAATGCTTGAGGTGCTCAAAAAACTCAATGTTGAAACTCATTTGATAATCTCTGAATGGGGAGAAAAATGTATTTCGATGGAGACTGAATTCACTTTAGACTATGTAAAATCACTTGCAACTAGTACATCTGATGAAAAAAATATGGCATCAAGTATTTCTAGTGGAACTCATAAAATTGATGGAATGATTGTTGCACCATGTAGTATGAAGACTTTATCTGCAATTGCAAATGGATACGATGACACTCTAGTTGCACGAGCTGCCGGTGTCACCATAAAAGAATCAAGAAAATTAATTTTAATGGCACGCGAAACTCCGCTATCTGCAATTCATTTAGAAAATATGTTAAAATTATCTAGATTGGGAATTATAATTTTACCTCCAGTTACTGAATTTTATACAAAACCAAAATCAATTGATGATATTGTCAATCATGGAGTTGGAAAATGTCTGGATCAGTTTGATATTGACCATAACTTGTACCCTCGATGGGGAACTCTGAATTAATTTGCCAAAATTTTCAATCGATAAAATAGTTAATGCACAAAGAAGTTCTGTGTTTGAAGTTTTTTCAAATTTTGAAAATTATCAAAAATCACTCCCTCAATATTTTCCATCAGTTAGAGTTCGCTCTACTCGAAATGAAACTGCAGTTGTAGAGGAGCATATGATGTTAGGTGATAAAGAATTAGTAATTATGGCAAAACATGTCACTCAATCTCCACTATTACATGAAATTTTTGTAATTGGTGGGGATGCAAAGGGAAGTCACATCAAAGAACAGTTTTTAGATCATTCTGAAGGAACTAAAATCCTAGTTGATGTGGATTTGAAACTAAAAGGTAAAATGAAAATCTCTGAATTATTTGCAAAAAATAACTTACAAGAAAATTATAGTAAAATTATAGATGGTTTTGTTAAAATTGCTGAAAACTAGTCTGATTTAACGTCTTTATCTTTTGCAACATTATCGATTTCATCTTTAAATTCTTTGAGTTCTTTATCTCCTGCAATTTTCCCTTTCTCAAATTCTCCTTTGGCTTTACCAAATGTTTTTGCTAGTTCTGGGATCTTTTTTGCACCAAATATCAAAACACCGATTACTACTACTAAAACGATGATCTCAGTACTTCCAAGCATTATGTTCCATCTTTGTTAATTTCTGATTTAAATGTTCGATTTTTTTTCCGTTCTTTACGCTCAATGAATATCATGCCTATGGTGTAAAGTGCAATCATTGGACCTGCAATAAACCACATTGTAACGCCACTTCCATCGGGTGTAATCACTGCACCAAAAATAACAATTGCAACAATGGCATATCTGATATTTTTTCTCCAAAAATATGCATCCACTGCACCTGATGCAGATATCGCATACATTACAAGTGGAAGTTGAAATGATAATCCAAATGCTAACAAAAATTGTAAAACAAAAGTAACAAAATCCATTATATTTAGAAACGTAACTAGTCCTGCAGATTCACCGTACCTGTACAAAAAATCTAAAATGTATGGAATTACAAAATTATATGAAAACACACAACCAGTAATGAACAAACCTAATGCTGGAAGTGAAATACTTCTACTAACATTGATTTCATTTTCTTTTAATGCTGGTTTGATAAATCCTACAAGCTCTCTAATTATTACAGGCATTCCTACCACGACGCCAACTAGTGCTGCAATGTATACTTGTGCAAAGAAAGCTTGTCCTGGTGCTGTCTGAATTAGTTGAACATTTTCTGGAACAAGATTCATTTTCATATGGTGTGTTACTTGTGCTGCAATGTTGTTTAGTGGTTCTGGATTTGGATAATACAAAGTAAATTGACTGACTTGAATTGGTTCTGCATGAAACGTCAGAATTACCGCAGTAATGATACCAATAACTAGAACAATTCGTAATAGTCTTTTTCTTAATTCTTCAAAATGTCTATTGATACCATCAAGCTCTGACATCGGATCTCTTTGTGATTAATGGTATATCTATTTAGTGGGAATTGGCAATAGTTTTGCTTCAGGCATTCCTGCCTCTTTGAGTTCTTCTGATGATAGTCCTTCAAATTCTAAAGAAATTACAGCTTTTGTGTTGAATTTACTTTCCATTTCTTTTGCTAATTGACCAATATCTTGGCTAGAGTAGATTTCATCAGAATCTTTGAGTAACATTCTCTCTCCTTTTTCTAATTGCTTTCCATTGTATTTTCCTTGTAAAAATTTAGTAATTTCTGGGAGTTCTTCCCTATCGATATTGTTGTAAAAATAACAAATTCCTTTTACTGATTCATAATCATATGCTGTACCATTTCTATACATGAATACTCCGATAAAATGAGCTTCATCTTCGGGTTCTCTGATGCATTTTATTTCCCAGTTTAGCAATTTTGATTCATCATACTTGAGATCACCCATCTCATCTGCGGTTAATTTCCAATATCGCATTCTAGGCATATTGTAATTGTGTAATTCATTCTGATATAAATTCCAATATCTTTTGTAAAAACACGATAAAACTCTATTATTTTGAAATAAATCCTGTGACTGTATTCAATTATGACTATCATTATGTCATAGGTATGATATTATTTTTATATTTAATCAACGTACAGATACTGTGAGTGATCGAATCACAGTTGTAATTGATACTGCCAACGTCAGAAAACTTCGAAACATTCAAGCAAAGATGATAGCCACTTCCCCCAAATCCATCAGTTTTTCACGTGTGTTGAATTTGGTTGTAAGTGAAGGTCTTAAAAAATACAAAGCATAATACGAAAACAAAAAACAATACGGATTATCTTTAATGTTTATTGTATTCAATTAGAAAAAATGATTTTATATTTTTAAAATTATAATATCTACAATATGATTAATCTATAATGAAATGATGATAAAGTAACTGATTCTGGGCTGGTAATATCAACAACAACACAAGTCCTCAGAACCGAATTACCTAATGTGTATTGCAAAAAAAGTATAAAAGCACAAATTTTCGGAAGATAGATTAACCTATTTTGGGTTTGAAAATTATTAATGGCTACTTTTGAGGTACATGTCACAATTGAGAATAAACCTGGAATCAGTGACCCTGAGGGCAAGACAATTCTAAATGATCTAGTTTTACGAGGATTACACAAATCAGTCTCAAAAATAAAAACTGCAAAGATGTTGAAATTTACTATTAAAGAAAAAGATAAAAAAACTGCCCAATTAAAGGTCCAGAAAATTTGTGATGATTTGCGAATTTATAATCCCATGGTAAGTAAAGTGACAGTTGATGTTTTTTCACAATGATTATTTTGTATTTTCTATAATTTGATTATTTTTTAATTTGTATTTAATGAAATACCGATTTTCAGTACCCCTTAATTTAATAACTTCATTTTCATAGTTGTAACTTTTTCATTAATTGAAAAACAACGATCTATCTTAAGTATAATAAGATGATATATTGTGTACGAATCTCAAACAAAGATTTCTATTTTTTGGAGGATTATTCTTAGTATTACTACTGATGTTTCCTCCGATGCAAAATGTATCTAGTTTTACTCCTACCATTTCTGATAACGTACCATCTGTAAACCAAGAAGATCACGATGATGATGATCATGATTGTGATCCTGCATATGATGACTGTACAACTGATTCTGATGGAGATGGGGAACCTGATTATTATGACGATTGTCCAAATGAACCCGGCTCTATGGATAATTATGGTTGCCCTGATGTTAATGATGATCCTGACGGTGATGGAATAGTTGGTCAATGGGATGAATGTCCAAATGATTATGCTAGTCCACCAAATGAAGTTCGTGGCTGTCCTGATTCTGATGGTGATGGTATAGCAGACAAAGATGATCAATGTCCTAGTGAACAAGAAGATTGGATGGGGCCTGAAGATGGATGTCCTACAGTAAATGACACTGACGGTGATGGAATACCTGATGATCAAGATAACTGTCCAAATACAGGAAATCCAGACCAAGCAGATTTCAATAATAATGGTGATGGGGATGTATGTTCAGATGCTGACGGTGATGGATACTATGATAGTTTTGATCAATGTCCATTAGAATATGCATATGCTGATCCTAATGATGATGGTTGTCTGGATACACCATTAGATTCTGACGGTGATGGAGTTACAGACGAACTTGATCAATGTCCAAATGAATCTGGGTCTCTAAATGGTTGTCCTGATTCAGATAGTGATGGTGTATCTGACATTAATGATCAATGTCCAAATGAATATGGTCTTCAATCTGATGGTTGTCCAGTTCCAGTTACCCTTGAACCCGTAGACTCTGACGGTGATGGAATTAATGATGATTCCGATTCATGTCCATCACAAGCTGAAACTATAAACGGGTATCAAGATTCAGATGGTTGTCCTGACACTGTTCCCGTATCTAACACTTCTCCAATAATTACTGGTATCTCATCAATAACTACAGATATGAATCAAAATGTAGATATCAAAATAACCGTAATCGATTTAGATGATGATGTAATTAGCTTTGATGTTTCAGGACCTCCAAAAAAAGGAATAATTCAATCACATCACTTTTGACTTGAGATTTAGCGATCAATAACTTTTTTCAAAAATTCTTTTGTGTCTCGATTCAAATTAAATATCTCGAAATTTTAAAACAATTGTGAAAGTTGGGGTTGTGGTTTTTCCTGGTAGTAATTGCGATCGTGATATGTATCATGTTTTATCTGATGTTTTTCATCTTGACACACAATATTTCTGGCATGAAAAGGGATTGCCAAAAAATATTGATGCAGTAGTTTTACCTGGTGGATTCTCATATGGTGATAGGCTTAGGGCTGGAGTCATTGCAGCACATTCTCCAATTATCAAAGATGTTCAAAAGATGGCAGAAAAAGGAATTCCAATTTTAGGTGTATGCAATGGATTTCAAATTCTAGTTGAATCCGGATTGCTCCCTGGAGTTTTACTCAAAAATGATTCTCTGAATTTTATGTGTGAGTGGACTAATTTGATAGTTGAAAATAATACTACACCATTTACAAATAAATTCAAACTACAACAAAAAATTCCAATCCCTATTGCTAATGGTGAGGGAAAATACTATGTGAATGATGATACTTTAAAGAAATTAAAGAAAAAAAATCAAATCGTATTTCGTTATGATAAAGTTGTAAATGGTTCACTAAATAGAATTGCAGGTGTTTGTAATGAGGATGGAAATGTTGTTGGTATGATGCCGCATCCGGAACGTGCCGTAGAGTCTGAAATTAATCCAATTGATAGTAAACCATCATCGCTAATCTTTGAATCATTATTGGTACAAATGGGTGCAAAGAATTGAGTTTAGACCCCCAAGAACTAGACGAACTAAAATCAAAAATTGGAAGATCTCCCACATCTACTGAATTACAAATCGTAGCTGCTGAATGGTCTGAACATTGTTCATACAAATCATCAAAGAGACATCTCAAAATGTTACCAATGACTGGTCCTCTTGTAATTAATGAAAAAGGATATGATTCAGGAGTACTTGATGTTGGAGGCGGTTATGTTGTAACGGCACACATTGAAAGTCACAATCACCCATCAGCTGTTGAACCATATGGTGGAGCTGCAACTGGTGTTGGCGGTGTAGTGAGAGATATTTTATCAGCTGGCACTAGGCCCATTGCAATATTTGATGGATTACGTTTTGGAAATATAGAAAAAGACAAGCAAGCAAGATGGTTATTCAAAAATGCAGTTCGAGGCGTTGCAGATTATGGAAATTGTTTAGGAATTCCAACTATTGGTGGTGAGGTAGAGTTTGATGATTGTTATGAAAATTATGCGCTAGTTGATGTAGCCTGTGTGGGATTTGGTAGAAAAGATAAACTAATCAAAAATCATGCAAAAAAAGGTGATGTAGTTGTATTACTTGGTGGTTCTACAGGCAGGGATGGCATTGGTGGCTCACAGTTTGCCTCTGATTCCTTAGAGTCGGAAGACCGTTCAGCTGTACAAATCCCTGATCCATTTATTGAGAAATTAATCATAGAGGCAATACTTGAAGCAAGAACTCAAAAATTAATTCATGCAATGAAGGATTTAGGTGGAGGTGGATTATCATGTGCAATTTCAGAAACTGCAGATGCTTTGGATATTGGAATTGAGATGGATGTAAACAAAGTTCACACTAGAGAAAATGATATGCATCCAGATGAAATCATGGTTTCAGAATCTCAAGAAAGAATGTTAATTGTTACAAGTAAAGAAAAATTAAAAAAATTAGAAAAAATTTGTGAGAAATTCCGAATTGGATGTTCTGTTATCGGTAGTGTAAAATTTGATAATAAAGTCCATGTAAAAAAAGGAAGTAAAACATTTGCAAATCTCTCTGCTGATATTATTGCAAATGCAACACTGCTTGATTTACCATCAAAAAAACCAGCATACTTGGAAACTATAACACAAGAAAAGAAACTAAAACCAATTACTAATTATTCAAAAATGATGATGAAATTATTATCTGCACCAAACATTGCAAGTAAGATTTGGGTGTATAGTCAATATGATCATGAGGTTGGAATTAGAACTGTTGTGAAACCCGGTGGAGATGCATCTGTTTTACGATTAGATAATGGAAAGTTTCTTTCAGTAAAAATTGACGGAAATCCAAAACAATGTTACATTAATCCTCGTGAAGGTGCAATTGGATGTTTTGAGGAAGCATGTAGAAATGTTGTGTGTACTGGAGCAAAACCTGTTGGCATGCTTGATCATTTACAATTTGGTAGCCCAAAAGATCCTGAAATATTTTGGACATTTTTAGAATCACTAAAAGGATTAACTGATTTTGCAAAAGACTTTGCGATACCCTGCATTGGTGGTAAAGTGAGCCTATACAATGAAACGCCTACAGGCTCAATCAAACCAACTCCTCTAATTGGTGTCTTGGGATTAATTGACAAAAAACCTCTGGTTCCTCAAAAAATTACTGCTGGAGATTGTCTTGTGATTGTAGGTGATACAAAAGATGAACTTGGAGGTTCTGAATATTTTGAATATATTCATAAATTTATTGGCGGCAATTGCCCTGTAGTTGATTTTAAAGAATCAAAGAAAAATATGAAAACAATCTTGGATGTTATTTCAAAACAAATTATAAAATCAGCTCATGATTGCTCCAAAGGTGGATTGGCAGTTGCAGTATCTGAACTATGTATGATTAGTCAAATTGGTTGCAACGTTTCATTGGATATGGTTCCTGGTGAAAAACTATCTTCTGATAGAATATTGTTTTCTGAAAGTCATTCAAGATATTTGTTAACAGTTGAAAAGAAAAATATTTTAAAACTTGAAAAAATCCTCAAAAACAATAAAGTTTCATTTAAAACAATAGGTAAGTTTGGAGGAGAAAAAATACAATTTACCAATAATGATACATCTGTTATTGATCTAAGAGTTGATAAAGCGCATAAAACTTGGATAAATTCGTTAAGGGATTTGGTATTACATGGATAAAACCCACAATATGAATTGTCTTGATGATAAGCCAAAAGAGAATTGTGGTGTAGTTGGTATTTACAGTCTTAGTGGAACTAATGTTGTTCCTATGGTAATTGATGCACTACGTGCATTACAACATAGAGGTCAAGAAGCTTGGGGATTGGCAATTCCAAATAAAACCCCTCTAAAAAGAACTGGCCTAGTTTCTGATGCCTCTGGAGAATTCAAAGCAATCACAAAAGAATATGCGTCCTCATCAGTAATTGGACATGTACGATATTCTACTATGGGTAGAAGTTCTTTAGAAAATGCACAACCACTCAAAGTCAAAGATTTGTGTATTGCACACAATGGAACTATCGCTAATGCTCAAGAATTATCTAATCTTGTGGGGGGATGTTCATTTACACCTCAAAATGCTAGCGACACTCTAGTTGCAGCCCAGAGATTAGTTGAATTAATTTCTGAAAATGGTGAGATGGGAAAGGCATTATCAATTTTAAAAAATGAGATGGTAGGATCTTATTGTTTTACATTTATCTCTGATGATAACTCAGTTTATGCTGCACGTGATCCTAAAGGATTTCGTCCAATGGTTTTGGGGCACAAGGAATCTGATGATACATACATTGTAGCATCAGAGTCATCTGCAGTTTCAGCTGTTTCTGCAAAGTTACAACGAAATGTAAAGCCTGGGGAATTAATTAAACTAAGTAAAAATGGTTTAGAAACTGAAATGTTTTCAGATGAACCAAAACGTGCACATTGCTCTTTTGAATTTACATATTTTGCTCATCCATCAAGTAACATGGAGGGAAAAAATATCTATGTCTCACGAAAAAACATTGGTAAATTTTTAGCAAAGAAATTCCCAATTCCTGATGCTGATTTAGTAATACCTGTTCCCGACTCTGCACGACCTGCTGCATTAGGTTATGCACAAGAACTTGGGGTGTCTTTTGATGAAGGATTACTTAAAGATAGATACAGTAAGAAAGGTCCACTGCGAAGTTTCATTGAACCCCATCAATCAGACAGAGTAGAGATTAACCGATGGATTATTCCAATTAAAGAAATCATTGAAGGTAGACATGTTGTAGTAATTGATGATAGTCTAGTTAGAGGAACTAGTTCCAAGGCAATTATCAAGGCATTGCGACGTGCAGGTGCCAAAAAAATTAGTATGGTAATTACATATCCTCCAATTAAATTTCCATGTTATGCTGGAATTGATTTTCCTTCTCAAGAAGAACTTGCAACATTTTCTGATGGTAAAGAATTGAATCAACAAGAAATTACTGAGATGGTACGAAAAAGTATCGGTGCTGACTTTTTGGGGTATAATGACGCTGAAAATTTGGCAGCAGCTGTTGGAATTCCAACTGATTCTATGTGTTTTACCTGCTCATCAGGTAATTACGATTCCTTGGGAATCAAACCTGAATTTAAAACCCGTTCTGAGATGAAGGGAGAATAGGATATGCAATCAATTTGGAATGATGTGGTAATTGCAGAAAGTGATGATACTGTAGTAGTTGAAGGTAATCATTATTTTCCATTTGATTCAATTAAAGAAGAATATTATTCCAAAACTGAATTAACTACATTTTGTGGATGGAAAGGAATGGCCAATTACTATTCAGTTACAATTAATGGAAAAACCAACAAAGATTGTGCATGGTATTATGCAGAACCAAATGATGCTGCCTCAAAAATCAAAGGAATGGTGGCCTTTTGGAATGGTGTTGATATAAAATAATTATTTGATATTAATTCAAAAGATTATCATCAAAATACAATGCAATATGCTTCAACTTTACATCTTTTTTGGATGATTCAAAATACTCATCAGTCTTTGATAGCCAATTATCTAACTCATCATTGACTGTTCTCATGAATACCCTAAAAATCTAATTTGACAAATATGTGCCGAGTAAATGTCGATTACTTTGATCGATACAAATGTTGACCCATTTCTTTGAAATGATAAAAAATTTCAGAAAATTTCATGAGTTCAAGAAATATAGTTTCTAGAAAAAAAGATCGCTTCTATTTTTTTAGTAAATCTGGTTGGACTATAAATTTCCCTAGCAGTTAAATCCGATAAATTAGTGCCTATATCATTGAAGTTTCTAACTAGTGGTAAAGTAAAGGATCTCTATGATGTAGATGATGACACAATTCTCTTCAAATTCTCAGATAGGGTATCAGCTTTTGATGTAAAATTTAATCAAGATATTCCTGAAAAGGGTAAAGTTTTGTGCAAATTTGCAGAATTTTGGTTTGAGAAACTAGATGTACCAAATCATTTTGTACGGCGAGAATCAGATAATGAAATCATTGTAAAAAAGATGAAAATGCTTCCAATAGAATGTGTGGTTCGAGGCTATTTTTATGGTAGTTTGATAAATCGATGGAAAAAAGGTGAAGTTAGAGTTCCTGATGGCACTGATACTACAATGGCTGCTAAACTACCTGAACCAATTTTTGATCCTACGACAAAGTCAGAACATGATATTCCTATTGATAAAAGTAAAGCACTTGAAATGAATCTTGTAACTGAAGAACAATTTGATTGGTTAAAGAATACATCAATTTCCATTTACAAAAAGATGGCAGATATTGCAGATAGTGTGGGGTTTATTTTGGCTGATTTAAAATTAGAATTTGGATTATTAAATGGGAAAATAACCTTGGGTGATTCCATTGGTCCTGATGAATATCGTTTATGGCCTAAAGATTCCTTTGAGGTAGGTAAAATTCAAGAAGCATATGACAAACAACTCTTACGTGATTGGTTATCTGTCAATGGATTTCAAAAACAATTTGATGATGCCCGTGAAAAAGGTGAAGAACCAATAGCTCCCCAAATCCCACAAGAAATCATTTCAAAAATGACACAACGATATGTTACCGCGTATGAAAAATTAACTGGAAATACTCTTTAATGTTCAATTAATTGATAGAACATGGAATCTGTAGATAAACAAGAACTTGAAACATTACTAGATATTGTAATTAATCAAATTCCATCATACACCAATATGGTACACTCTGCACACTGGGATGTAAACTCTGATGATTGTATCTTTGGCATGGTATATCATTCGTTTGTTGCAAAGTCTACTGAATATGTCACAAACAAACAAACTGATACTGAACAGACTATGAATGCTGAATCAACTTTTGAAATGATGAATTCTATCACTGATGTATTCAATGATAGATTAGCTGATATCAAACAAGCAATAGTTTCTTCATCAAATACTTAATCTACTCATAACGTTATTTCTTCAACTCGAATCGTATCTTTGATCATTCCCTAAATGCTTCCCTAATTGACCATTTGTCAACATATCTTTTCAGAATTTACTTTTTTTGATATTTTACAATATTTTTAAAACCGTTACAATATTTTCATTACTATTACTATGTATATCATAGTGGTCTGATAATTATTAGATGTATTATGATAATTTTAGTAGTGGTATTAGTATTTTCATATTACAAACTATAATTTTAGTAACGGTATCATATTTTTTAGAATCAGAAAAAATTGATGCGATTAGACAAAAAAATGTGATATAAGGATCTTTTAGATCAGTTTCTAAAGGTAATATCAGCATGTCAACCTTACTAGAAAAGCAAATCAAAGTAAATCGTATTGTTACGACAAGTATTGAACACGCACGAGCAATTGAAGACCCTGCACGTGCAAAAATTGTAGAGCTATTATATCGTCAAGCAT
>Ga0233435_1001843_pt1 | contig 19353 bp, 15 predicted proteins | sample SI_122_August201_3_FD_182735 | JGI IMG/M metagenome (GOLD analysis project Ga0233435, IMG submission 182735) | Seawater microbial communities from Saanich Inlet, British Columbia, Canada - SI_122_August2016_135_MG | ecosystem: Environmental > Aquatic > Marine > Inlet | place: Canada: British... | reverse complement strand
TGCCGCAATTTTATGGTACGGCGAATTTCTCTGGAATCTTGATCCAAAAGAACTCGATCTTCCACCTCAAAAAGCAGAAGTTTTTTCATTGGCTGCTTGGTGTTTAATTGGGCAAGCATTTTTTATTGTGGTGGCGGTGGTATTTACTTTCAAAGATCAGGGAAAAATTGGTCAGGCGATTTTATTCACCTACACGGTAATCAACACAGTCTTTATTTTAGGTATTTACGGATTTGTGGTGATGGCTGAGGCCAGTCCTTTCCTGAGAAACATCGCAGTTGCACAATGGTTGTCTATGTTGAGTTGCATAATTGCGGTACTCACGATTGATATTTTTCTCTTCCGCAAAGCCGAACATATGGGAGCGATTCGCTGGGGCAAAATGTCAGCCGTTTCACAATATGTTTTGTTGACTTTGTTCATCGTGGCCTTGTTGACAATGGGCATCATGGGTTTCATTCGGTCCGGACTGCGTGAAAACTGGCATGTATACGGTGTACTTCAAGATACCTCAGAGTGGGCCTTCACCCCGACTAATTTATATGCCGCCAAGGTGATTGCCTTCTGTGCGTTGACTTTTATCATAATGATGACCATTGCCTTTTGGCTCAGTGAACTTGGCGAAAAGAAAAAAGTTGTCACTACATCAAATTCGTAATTTAGTTCGCAACTAAAATGAAACGTGTTTTACCAATAGTCATTTTCATATTTGCTGTTTTGGCTGCGTTTGTTTATGTAGGACAAGTGGTGACAGACATCTCCGGAGGCGGAGTTGCCTCCGCTGTAGCCGAAGGCGTGAGTCCGGAAGCAGGTGAAGCGATTTTCTTTGGTAAAGGTAAATGCAGTACCTGTCACAGTGTAGGCGATGAGGGCAGTGCTATCCGTTGCCCGAATTTGGGAGAAAACAATATTGCCGCTTTGCTGAGTCTGCCCATCGGATTGAGAGCCACTGAGAGAGCGGCACTGCGTAGTGAGCAGACAGGCGAACATTATTCTGCAACAGATTATTTAGTTGAAAGCCTGGCAGAACCGGGGGCTTTTGTGGTGGAAGGTTTCAAAAACGAAATGCCCTACGTTTATAAGTCGCCGATAGGTCTCACTCCGGATGAGGTGAAAGCAGTTGTTTTGTATCTACAAAGTCAGGGCGGAGAAGTTGATGTGGCGCAGATCAAACTTCCGGATGTGATCCTTGCGTCGCAAAAAGAAGAATCCGAACCATGGCAACCCTACTTTGCAGGTGATCCTGAAAACGGGATGGAGCTTTTCTTTGACGAAGAAAGCAATGCCGGATGCGCACGCTGTCACACTGTGGCGGAAAAAGGTGGAAAAGTAGGGCCGGAATTGACTACTGTTTCCGGCACACGCTCACCTCAATACATTGTTGAATCAGTGCTTACTCCAAGCGCAGTGATTGCCAGCGGCTTTGAGTCAATTTTGATCATCACAAACGATGAAAGATATTTAACCGGAATCAAGAAAGGCGAGGATGAACTGTCTGTTTCTATGATGCTGGATTCCGGAGAAGTACTTAAAGTTTCAAAAGAAGAGATTAAAGAGGTTGCACCGCAGGAAACGTCAGTGATGCCTTCCGGATTTGCTGATGATCTAACCATGACTGAATTTCATGACGTATTGGCTTTTGTGCTGACCCTTGATGGTGAGCAAGCAATTGGCGGTGATGCTGGTGATGATGAAGAAGACGATGATGACGGCGACGAAGAAGGTGATGATGAGGAAGAAGACGATGCTGAAGTTGACGAGGAAGACGAAGGTTCCGGAGATGATTCCGGAGATGATTCCGGAGATGATTCCGGAGATGATCAGGAGGATGCGGATGATAGCGATGAGAGTGACGCAGACACAGAGAAAGACCTAAGTGAAGGAGAAGAAACATGAACTTTTTTTGGAAAATAATATTGTTCTTTGTCGTTATTCGTTACGGTTTTTTCAGTTTGCTTTTTCCATGGATTTCACAATGGGCTGTAGGTGCGCCTAATTTGTTGCCTGCTCCGGCCGCTGCCTTGAGCATGTATACCTGGTTGATGATGGTAGCCATTGCAATTTATATTCTCTCAAGTGAGGAACGGAGTGTAGATTTTATGTCTCCAGTTCATCAGTTTCTTAAACCTCAAACGTCTTCGTTGAAAAAAGGTATTCAACTGGTTGTTATGGTCACCATACCATTATTTGGAGGTTGGAGTTATTTCGATTCTAATTCTCCTAAAATGGTCAGCCCGACTGCAGTGCGGATACAACATCCAACCATGCCAGGTTCTTTTGAAGATATGGAAAATCCGATGCGTCACCCCACTGATGAACAGGTAGAGGAATTCATTGTTGAACAAAAAGAATTAGCCGAAGAAGCAGCGGACGATGAAGAAATGGAACCCGTCAACGTACCTTCAAATAAGAAAGAAGGACGACTTGCTTTGATTGCTAAATGGACGGAAGAAGGTGCGGCTCTTTATGCGGTCAATTGCCGACCCTGTCATGGAATGCAGGCCGATGGTGTGGGACCGATGGCAGTAGGCTGGCGTTTGCAACCAGCAAATTTTAGAGATCCTGGAACAATTGCGACAATTGTTGAGGAATACGCTTTCTGGCGTGTGAGCAAAGGCGGTCCTGGTTTACCTTCTGCTTCCACACCCTGGGATTCAGCAATGCCGATTTGGGACTTGGATCTGACTGAGGATGAGCGTTGGAAACTTTTGCTTGGTGAATATTTTCTTGCCGGAGTCGGTCCAAGACAAACAGAAAAACTGGAATAACCGTAGGTAGCATAGTTCAAGATTCGTGTTGTAAATTGTAATTCGTGAAGAAATTAATAATGTTTTTCGGATATTCAAACAAAATAATAAAACTGGTTAGTTGGCTTTCTTTTTTGCTGTTGCTGTTAAGCAGCACGGGTTCCGGAATCCTAATTGCCCAAACCGCAGATAAACTTCCGGCAACAGAAGAAAACGTAGCGGCAGGTAAACAGATTTATCGGGATAGTTGCTGGTATTGTCACGGCAAAGTTGGGGATGGAAACGGTCCTGCGGCAGATTTCCTCGATCCTCGTCCAAGGGACTTCACGGCGGGAATGTATAAAATCCGTACAACCAAAACCGGAGAATTGCCTACCGATGAAGATCTCTTTCGGATTATCAGTAAAGGCATTCCTGGAACCGCCATGCCGCGCTGGGAACTGACCCTATCCGAGGATGAACGCTGGAAAGTACTGCAGTATATTAAAACCTTTGCTGTTGAATTTGCGGATCCGGAATATGATCCTTACTTAGCAGTGGTTGAAATTCCACCCAGAGTAGAATCATCTCCGGAAAGCATTCTCAAAGGCCGGAAAATATTTGAGAAAAATAAATGCTTTGAATGTCATGGTTTGGAAGGCAAAGGTGACGGACGCGAAGGTTTGGAGGACGGCTGGGGTTTTCCGGTACGTGTCCGGAATCTGACAAGAGGGTCTAATATCAAAGGTGGGAAAAATCCGGAGGACATTGTCTATCGTTTTACCACAGGAATCAACGGCACTCCGATGCCGTCTTTTGCCAAAAATATCGGTGGAGAAGAGCGCTGGCATTTAGCGAACTATATTGCTTCTATTGCCAGTACAGAGTACAGCGAGGGTGTAATACTCAAGGCCGTTAAAATTGAACAGTCTGTACCGACGGATGCGGACGCTGAAATCTGGAACACACTTCCGGAATTGCGAATTCCTTTGGCCGGACAGGTAATTGCCAAACCACGCTGGCAAAATCATGCTATTGACATGGTGCAGGTTCGTGCAGTATTTAACGATGAAGAAATCAGTTTTCTACTGGAGTGGGACGATCCGTTTAAAGATACTACACACGATGCCGGTCAAGAAATTCACGAATTCGAAAATACATATGTGATGGCTGTTGATGAAATTCCACGTGAGCGAGAAGTTTTCAGAGATTCCGTCGCGCTGCAATTTCCGGTAAAACTCAAATCCGGCGCAAAAAAACCGCACTTTTTTCGCGGCGACAGCAGCAATCCTGTCAACTTGTGGATTTGGAAATCCGACCTTGATGACGCCGGTAGCAATCCCGTCGAAGATTCAAACGCAAACGGTTTCAAGAAGCCACTTAAAACACAGCCGGAAAAGGGGCAACAAGTTAAAGGCAAAGGGGTATGGAAAAACGGGCGTTGGCGGGTTGTCATGAAACGTCCACTCCAAACCGAGGACCTTAACGACACTCAGTTTGAAAAAGGTAAAATGATCCCGATGGCCCTTAATGCCTGGGATGGTTCAAACGGTGAGCATGGTATGATCATGTCTCTTTCGGCATGGAGTTTTCTTTATCTGGATGTACCTGCACCCGACAGTCTTTACTGGTATGCGCTTTTGGTTGTTGCAGTAAACGCGGGATTGCTGTTGCTTTTTATGCGTTACAGCAGATCCCGTTCCGAAAAGGATACAAGCAGTTGAACCAGCATTGGATACAAGGCGATTCATTCCAACATGACAACACAAATTTCTAAAAAATCATTTCTCAAACTGTTATTTCCTTTGTTGATTCTGGTTTTCGCTGGAGCAGCCTGGGGACAGGAACTGATTGAGCTTCCGGAATATCGTGCCTTTCCGTGGATAGGTAGCCGTGTGGCCGTTTGGATTGCCGCCGAAGTGCATTTGATGTTTGCGGCATTTGTACTGGGGGTACCGATGTTTGCAGTGATTGTCGAGTTGATCGGCGTGCTTACAAGTCAGGAACGCTACGATAAAATGGCCAGGGAGTTCACAAAACTGCTCGCAATCGCCATGTCCACAACCGCCATTTGGGGCGGGGTTTTACTCTTCCTGCTTTTGACACTTTATCCACGATTCATGAATTATCTCTCAGAGGTGTTCCTGCCAACTTTGTGGATCTATCCGATGTTGTTCTTCCTCGAAGCCTTCACACTCTATATTTATTATTACGGCTGGGAGCGCATGAGAACCGGTAAGAGCAAATGGTTTCATTTGTATCTCGGACTTCAACTCAATATAGTCGGTACAATTTTGTTGCTCGTGGCCAATGCCTGGGTAACATTCATGATGACTCCCGGAGGCGTTGACATGAAAACCGGTGCCTTGATGAATATCTGGGAAGTCATCGACAATTTTTCCTGGTGGCCTATCAACATACACCGTTTGATTGCTAATGTTACTTTTGGCGGGGCAATTGTCGGGGCTTATTCTGCCTTTAAGTTTTTGCACTCCAAAACAGATGAGGACAAGGCGCATTACGATTGGATGGGTTATGTTGGGAACATGATTGCTATTTGGTCATTTTTAGTACTGCCGTTTGCCGGATACTGGCTGATGCGCGAACTTTATCAGTACGACCAGACGATGGGCATCACGATGATGGGCGGTTTTCTTTCCTGGCTTTGGATCATTCAGGCAGTACTTATTTCATCGCTTTTTCTGGCCAGCAATTATTATTTGTGGCTTGGTATGGAACGTATTGACGGCGGGGAACGATATCAAAAATATATTAAATATATGCTCAGCGTTTTGTTGTTGTGTGTTTGGGTATGGGCAACGCCGCATAGTCTTGTGGTAACACCTGAAGAAGTTACGCTGATGGGCGGAGTGCATCATCCTGTGATCGGAGTATTCGGTGTGATGTCTGCTAAGATGACCGCGGTTAACTTTATGATTTTAACTTCTGCGATTGGTTTCATGTTTTACCGCCGTGCTAACAAAGTCGCGACTGTGAGCTATGCACTGCAGCTTAACTTGCTGCAGGCGGGAATTTTTGCGGGGGTTGCTGCCTATGTTTTGTATTTGGGTATTGACGGCTATTTTGTGGAGCCAAGTATACGGGTGAATAAGTATTCGGTTTGGCAAGTGCTTGCAGTCTTGTTTGCAATCCTCTCAACAACAGTGATTGATCTTTTTCTCTTCAAGAATTCTGAATCTCTTGGAAAATTCCATTGGGGAAAAATGCCTCAACGTTCCCAATATATCCTGATATTTATTGCAGTTTCATTCACCTGGCTGATGGGACTGATGGGTTATGCCAGATCCGCAATCAGACAGCATTGGCACGTTTACAAAGTCATGGAAGATACTTCTGTGGATGCGTTTGCGCCGACACTTGGATTTGCCGCAAATGTGGTTTCGGTCTGTGTGCTGATCTTTTTAGGTTTGGTAATGTTTATATTTTGGCTAGGATCACTGGCTGATCACAAAAAGGAAGATGCTTCACTAAGCCCGGAGCCGGCACAATGAACACCCTTAAAGTAATTCTTTTTACTTTTTTAGTAGTTGGCTTTTATTCCTTTTATGCCAACAGCATACCGCAAACTGAATCCCATCCACCAAAAAAAATCAGCCTTAACGCAAAACTCAGCGAAGATGAAATGATCGAGGCCGGTGAGCGGGTATATTCAACAAAGGGCACATGCGGAATTTGTCATGCGATAGGTCGTAAAGGTTCGCGTGGACCCGACCTCAATGGTGTCGGTTTGCGTGCCGCATCCCGAAAACCTGATGTTAGCGCAAAAACTTATTTACTGGAATCGCTGCTGAAACCTTCAGCATATTTGGTTGAAGATTATGCTCCGATGATGCCGCCTATGGCCGGTATTTTAACTCCCGGAGAAGTGATGGTTACTGTAGCGTATCTCCAGAGTTTGGGTGGAAAAGTCGATATTACACCGGAAGATGTGCGGTCAGTGATGCAGGTCAAAGCAAGCCAAGTTTCCGTGGTCCCAGAAGCAGTTTCTCCTGCATCTGTAATAGAAGAACCTGTTGTTAGTGCAACTGCGTCAGAATCGCTGGTCGGAGATCCGGAAAAAGGAAAAGCTGTTTATAACACACTTTGTATTGCATGTCACAATCCGGATCCAGCCCTGGCGGGAACGATTGGTCCGGAAATCAAAGGTGCTTCGCGAGATTTGCTGGAAGCCAGAATATTACGTGCAGAATATCCGCAAGCATATCAACCAAAACGGGATACTAAAATTATGCCGCCAATGGCTCATTTGGCCAACGATATTGAGAATTTGACGGAATTTTTAAAATAACTGATACAGAATTACTTATTATTATTTTAAGCTAAAAAAATTAGCGAAATTAGGGGATTATGTGCTGCGTTATTTCATAAGAGCTTACATGCAGTAATCCTTTCGAAAAAGTCATTATTCATAGATACAATGATCAAAAAGATAATCACACATATTTTATTCATCAACGCCTTGATAGTGCTGGTAGTTGTGTTGTTTCTGCAATATGCGGTAAAGCCGGAAATACCTCAAAGCGTTTTCTCGTTTTATATAATTGCGCTGGTGGTTGGTTTAATTTTGTTTGTAACTTCAACCACAAAAAATATGCAGGAGTTTTGGGCTCCTATCAAAACACTTTTAACCAATGAGCGGTTGTTCATCTTGCGTTGGTTGGTGATGTTGTCGATTCCGGCTGTGATTGCGGTATTTGCGGGATTTTCCTTGTTGCCTTCCAATCAGGCTCCGCTGGTATTACGCGTTATACATCCTGCTCCTCCTGGAGAAATAAATTTTGGTGGAAAAACTATAAATTTACGGATAGCTGTTAATCCCTACCGTGAATATGAAACAGCAGATCCGGAAAAGTTTGCGGAACATGTTGAATTGGGACGCAAAGTTTATTACGAGAATTGTCATTATTGTCACGGTGATTTTCTGGATGGCAAAGGTCCATTTGCTACTGCTCTTGATCCAAAACCCGCAAATTTTCAAGATGTAGGAACGATTGCTCAATTGCAGGAAACCTATGTTTTTTGGCGGGTTGCCAAAGGAGGTCCGGGTCTGCCGAATGAATCAATGCCGTGGCAAACAGCCATGCCGGCCTGGGAGGGCATACTTTCGGAAAATGATATTTGGGATGTCACCCTGTTTTTATATAAAGCGACTAATCATCCTCCCAGAACTTGGGAATGATGCAGTTTAAATTTTAGCCAAAAACACACTAAAACACACAAAATCGAATAAAAATGAAGCTATTATTTGTGTGTTCTTGTGGGATTTAGCAAATTTATATTTTGAGTTTTGATTTTATGAAGTGGATATTTTGCGGATTATTGGGATTGATGGTGTCAGCTTTCACAGGCATTGCTTTGGGAGAGTCGCAGGATTTTGCTGCTGGTAAAACAGTTTATGATGAAAACTGCGCCCATTGTCACGGTTATGAGGGTGACGGACAGGGTTATGCTTTTGAAAACGTATTTCCAAAACCACGTGATTTTACTTCCGGTATGTTTAAAATACGTACCACAGAGACCGGAGAAGAGCCTACACAAAAGGATCTTTTACAAATCATCAGCAGGGGGATGCCCGGGTCGACTATGCCGGAATGGGAATCGGTTCTGAATGAACAACAGCTTCATGCTGTTGCCGCTTACGTAGAACAGTTTTACAAAGCTGACGAAGAAACAGAGGAAGAGGAAGATACAGAGGAAAACACTGAAGATGAAGCAGATGAAGATGAAGAGGCAGACGAAGAGGAAGAGGAAGAGGCCGACGAAGAAGCAGATGAAGAGGATGACGAAGAGGATGACGAAGAGGATGAACCGGTTGTGCCGCTTGTTATTCCGAAAGCTCCGGGCTCATCACCGGAAAGCATTGCGCGTGGCAAAGAACTGACCCTCAAGGTGGAGTGTGATAAATGTCACGGAAAAGAAGGACGAGGTGACGGCCCTTCAGCAATGGAATTGAAGGATGACTGGAATCAGATTCCAATGCGCCCTGCTGATTGGACTGCACCCTGGCGTTTCCGTGGCGGAAATCGTGCGGAAGACATTTTTCGCACAGTACGTACTGGACTTAACGGAACACCGATGCCGTCCTTCGCTGAGGATCTCACTGTAGACGAAACATGGGACGTTGTGCATTACGTACGCTCTCTGGCTTCTGTTAACGAACCGGAGGTAAAACGGACGCTGGTTTCCAAAAAAGTTGAGGGAGTGCTTTCACTGGAAATGGAAAACGGACAGTGGGAAACCGCGCAGATATTTTATGTGCCTTTTTCCGGACAGGTGATACTCAAAGAACGTTTATTTCAGCCAACTGTGCATTCCCTGCGTTTCAGTTCAATTTACAATGAAACTGAAATCGCCTTCCGGATACAGTGGAACGATCCCACTTCAGAAGCACATAAAGAATTTGGCGGCGGTGACGAAATGATTTTGCAGTTTCCTGCCAAGTTTAAAGAAAGCGAACGAGCCCTACCACATTTTCTGATGGGACAACCTGGAAAATCGGTCAATTTGTGGCTTTGGAGCGATGCTTACGGAAAAGTAGTTGACGCAAAAGCATCCCGTCTGGGGGACTGGATGGTACGTGAAGATCGGCCTTTAGCTTCAATAATAAGTTACAAAAACGGTCAATACACTTTGATGATCAAACGAGAACGTGTAAATGAACAAAAAGGAAGTATCCAATTTTCTGCAGATAGGATAGTTGTCCCGTTGGCTTTTTCTGCAGTTGAAGGTTCCAGTGGAGAAGGAGGCAGCAAACGTGGTGTGACGACATGGTACAATTTGCTGCTCGAGCAACCTGTCGGAAACAATATTATCTATGTGCCGATCATCATTTTTCTGCTGATTCTGGGACTGGAAGTGTTGTTGATGGTCCGTACCAGACGTTCAAAAAACACTATTAGTTGAGTAGACGCAATGACTCAAAAGCAACGACTTCGCACAGGATATTCCGGTGAAACCAAATTTCTGCCTTATTTGATTGCAGTCAATCTGACACGTCGCTGCAATCTCAAATGCGAACATTGTTATTTAGACGCTGGTGCTAAAGATGAATCAATTACGGAAGAGTTGAGCACCTCAGAATTATGTAACTTGTTTAGCGAAATTGCAGAGAAGGCAGAGGGGACATTGATTGTGCTGACTGGTGGAGAACCTCTGCTGCGCCACGATATTGGTGAATTGGTTTCTGAGGGAAACTCACTGGGTCTGCGGATGGTACTAGGCACAAACGGTCTTGGACTTTCTGTAACAATCGCAAAGGAACTGAAAGCTTCCGGTTTGCAGGGAGTTGGAATCAGTTTGGATAATCTGTATCCGGAAGCACACGACAAATTCCGCGGAGTTCCCGGTGCTTGGGAAAAAACCTTAGCGGCGATTCGGGCTTGCCGTGCCTGTGGACTGCATGTGCAACTCCATACAACCGTAACTCACCAGAATGTAGATCAAATTGAAGACTTTGTTAAGTTTGCTAAAAACGAAGGAGTTAGCATTCTCAATTTCTTTTTTCTGGTCTGCACCGGACGTGGACAGGTGATGAGTGATATTTCTCCGGAACAGTATGAGGACGTTTTGGTGCGGATTGCGGAACTACAGAGAAACACCAAATCCTTAATGATTCAAGCACGTTGTGCTCCACACTTCAAACGAATTCTTTATCAGCAAGATCCGCAGTCACAGTTCACACGGGCTCAAGGTTACGACGGTGGAGGATGTCCGGCAGCAACGCATTATTGCAGGATTGATCCACAGGGAAACGTTACACCATGTCCGTACATGGAAAACGTGGCAGGAAATATTCGCGATTCAGCTTTCTGGAAAATTTGGGATGAGTCGTCTCTCTTTCAAGACTTCCGTAATCCAACTTTGAAGGGACGTTGCGGCAACTGCGAATTCCGGAATTTGTGTGGCGGTTGCAGAGCGAGGGCTCAGGAGCGTTATGAGGACTTGATGGCTGAAGATCCTACTTGCACCTGGCAGCCGGCAGGAGAACAGATGGCGAAAACTTTGCCAGTCGTTGCAGATTTACCTTCCGGAGATTTGGACGGTACTGTCGAATGGACTCCGGAAGCACAAAAACGCTTAAAGCGCATACCGATTTTTTTACGTGGAATGATACGTAAACGTTTGGAGGAAAAAGCGCTTCAACTGGTACATGCTCTCCCGGAAAAAGCAGTGATAACTCCGGACTTTATGGCGGAACATCGTAAACAGCGAGAACAGGAATTAGGAATTAAATTTGAATAAACGAACCTTACAAGGAGTATCTCATGAGTGCAGTATTGAAATATAAAAGTCAGTTTCCGTCTATTTCAGTGGAAACAAACGCAATGGCAGTAGATTTGCCGGACGGACCAACACGGATGCCTGTCACACCGCTTCCGGGACATTTAATTGACTGGATGGAAGAAGGACGCCGTGGCATGTACAACCGCTTGAAAGGTAAGGAGGACTCAGTTGAGTTTTTCTCTCAACACCTTCCGGTTTTGGTAACGCAAAGTCTAAATTCGGTTTTCCCTTTTAATTGCGGAAACAAAGGTGTGGGTTTTCTACCGAAGGAAGAATATTTGGAAGAATACATAGAACGTTACAGAGAAACGATGGAACGTACTCGAGGTATTGCATGGGAAGATTCTCTGGAACAGCGTCTGGAAACAGTTGCTGAATTTAATTTTAATCGTGAAGTTATTGATTATCGTTGTTTAACTTCCCTGGAAATTTTCGAAAAACGAACCTTCAACAATCTCATCCAACTCCCTTTAGCCTCGTTGCACTACACAGGACACTGTCCATCATACACGAGTTTCCAGCTGAATTGCGGTGTTGAAATAGCAGGGCAGGATGATCCAAGACACACCTTCATTATGCTTTCTCGCACGATGTTTGAGTATGACAGTTTTCACATCGCGCAACCTCAATTTCCGTATGCTTACCTTTTTTGGATTTCTGAAGTACAGGACAAAACCCCCCACCGTGTGGAGGAACAACCGGACAAAGTTCAGTACCTTCAGCAGAAAGGTGAAATGAATTGGCAAAAAGAAGCGATTTCCTCAATCAATCGTGCTCCAGGCATGATACGTCAACATATCCGTGAGACGGTGGAAAAGTATGCGCGTGAACGAGGTTTTGCGGAAATAACACTGAAGGTTTTACAAGAAGCAAAAAGTAATTCGAATGAGTGTCCTGCTAATAAGAATCGTTCTTGACTTTGATGTATTTTTAGCAATCAGGATTGTCTGAAACTTTCTAAATGACAACTTAATATTCAGCAATAAACTAACATGTTTCAAAATATATATGTTCCGGTTGACAACTCTCAGCATTCGGATGCAGCAGTAAGATTAGCCTTGTCGATTGGCAAAGCTTCAGGAGCAAAACTGTACGGTAGCCATGTTTATGCGGCTAAACTCCATGATAAACGTTTTCGTACAATGGAAAGTGGGTTGCCGGAAGAATTCCAACAGGAAAAAGAACTCCAAAAACAGCGGGTGATTCACGATTCTTTGATTACCAAAGGTTTGGAATTAATAACAGATTCCTATTTGCTCGTAATGGCAGAGGCATGTCGTGAAGCGGGATTGGAATTTAAGGGTATTTCGCTGGAAGGTGCGAATTGGAAAGAGTTAGTACGTGACATTGAAGAACACCAATATGAGTTGGTCGTGATGGGTTCCAACGGAATGGGACTGGTAGCAGACTCATTGCTTGGTTCTGTCACTGAACGTGTTGCCCGGCGGATTCAGACAGACTTGTTGATTGTTAAGGAAACCGATGAAGATAAAAGCGAATCAGACAAAATCGTCGTCTGTCTCGACGGAAGTGAACGTTCTTTTGGCGGACTGAAATCAGCTTTGGAGTTGGCTGCGGTGTTTAACAAAAAGGTTGAAGCCATTTCTGCCTTTGATCCGTATTTTCATTACGGCATGTTCAGTTCATTAAATAACGTGCTTTCAGACAAGGCACGTAAAGTTTTTAAATTTGAGGAGCAGGAAAAACTTCACGAAGACATCATTGATAATGGTTTGGCCAAAATATATCAATCGCATTTGGACATCGCAGTACGTATTGCTGAAGATGAAGGTATTGACCTTCAAACTAAATTGCTTGACGGCAAAGCCTGGAAAAAAGTTCTGGCGCATGTAAAAAAAGATCCACCTTGGTTGCTGGTGCTGGGGCGAACAGGAATTCATAGTGATGACGATATGGACATCGGTGGAAATACTGAAAATATTTTACGGCTTGCACCGTGTAATATTTTGATGATGGATACAGAATTCAGCCCTCCTGTAGAATATCTGGCAGAGGAAACCATCGGCTGGACTGTTGAAGCACAGTCAAGAATGCAGAACGTTCCTGAGATGGCGAGGGGAGTGGCGATGAAGGCCATTCAGCAACATGCTGTCGCAGAAGGATACACAATGATTACTTCCGAAGTCGTTGAGAAGGCGATTCGCGCCTTGCTGCCGCCACAGGCATTGGCCGCAATGGGGATTGAATTTTCAGAAACATCTGCAGCAAAACTCGAAGACCACGAAACCTTTGAATTGTCTTTTGAATGCCCGTCTTGTCAATACGTTCACCACAAGAAACGTCCGGAAAAATGCCCTGTCTGTAATGCCGAAGGGCAGGACTTTCGAATTTATGACAGTTCTCCTATTACAAATTCTCCTGAACAGCAAAGCGAGTCCTCAGGCGTTACCGAAACCACTTTTGATGGCCGGGAACTGACTTGGACTCCTGATGCCAAAATGCGTCTCAACCACGTTCCAGTTGGAAATAATCGTGAGCAATTGCGTTACAAACTGGAAAAACGCGCTCATACTAGGCATCAGCAAGTGATCACAGAAGAAATGGTCAGCGTTGCTGTTGAAGAAGAAGGTCTTAAAGAATCTGCTGCGAAAGAAGAATCAATAACTAAAAGTGATGAAAAACAAATTGTATTTGAATGGACGGATGAGGCCTTCAAGCGTCTGGCACGCGTTCCGGAAGGCTTTATGCGTGATGCTGCTCAAACTACAATTGAAGAATATGCCGCAGAACAAAACATTACACGCATTGACTTGGAAGTGGCTGAAGGAGGGCTTGGCAGGGCTCGTGAAAAAATGCAGCAAACCATGCAGCCCGGTAATGAGGTAAGCATTCCTGAAGCGAAATCTCCAAGTCAAATTAATGATGAAACAGGCACATTTGAATGTCAGCTTTGCGGTTACACACTCGAAGGTCAGCATCCACAAGTTTGTGAAGTATGTCATGGTTCTGATTATAAAAAATTGTCTGAAGCAGAATGTGAAATTGCTTCTGAAGCCGCCTTCCTAAAACTAAAATGGAAAGATGAGGCCAGGGAAAAACTGCAAAATGTTCCTGCAGGCTTCATGCGGGAAATGACCAAGAACCGGATCGAGCAATGGGCACGTAAATTTAATAAAGCGGAAATTTCACTCCAAGTCGTAGAAGCAAAATATTCTTCATGGGGTGACGGCTCAAAAGGTCTGCTTAATCAAACATCAGAGAATGCGCCGCTCACGTGGACTGAAGATGCGCAGGCCCGTATTCAACGTGTTCCGGATTTCATCCGCCCAATGGTGCAGTTGGAGGTGGAGCGTAATGCCCGACAACAAGGACAGGATCTAGTCGACGGCGGAATGCTGGATTTTATCATGGAACAGTGGGGGAATAAGCAGCATTTTCACCGACGTTCTTCATAAAATATCAATAATGAAATTATCAAAGCTTTGTTCCTAAATTGCTCAGTAAATTTTGGTATAGCGTGGACAGAAATGTGGTTGTTTGCTCAGGCAGGATCACGAAATATTTTAGGCAATTCCTTTCAAACTAAGCTCTCTCAAGTAGTAGACCTTTTAATTAGTCATTCTAAATTGTCTAAGAACACCAACTTAAATCATCTACGTAGATTTACGAATACATTAATCTTGGTAAGTATCTAGAATTAACCACCGTGATGAATTTTTTTTTTGCTTCCCTTTTTGTTTGAATTTGTAGCTCCGGTGTAAATTAAGCGGAGTTCATCGAGTCCCATGTTGCCGGAATATTACCGTTTGTAACAGAACTCATCATTGAAAACAGGCAGATACATGCAAAAGCAGTTCATGGAAGTTATACAGGAGGCGTTAATGTTTGTATGGGCAAATTGCTCTTAATCAATTAACGGAGATTAAAAATGGCAGAAACAATTGATGTCAGTTTTTGGGAAAAAGTCTGTGATAATGACTTTTTGCTACTGGCATTTCATGTCGGGGTCAGTACTCTATCTTATTTTGTCTGGGGTCTGATTGACATTTTGAGCATTCCAACACTAGGTTGAAGGAGAAAAAATGAGTGTTTTTATTCCTGAAAGAAATTGGTGGGCTCAGCCTTTGGGAAAGGATGAGAAATTATGGCTCAAAGTATGTGTGCTGACAGCAATTATTCTTTTTTTAATGATGCCCCTTTATAATTTGAGTGGGCACCAAAATCCCAGTCATGAGGGTTACAAAGTTTCTCCGGAAAGATTTAATCAATTAACGGAAGATTTTGTCGCAAAAAACAAAGTGCGTGATGAGGTGGTTAAACAAAGGTTTGGTACTACCGAAGTCGAAATGAAAATACCAGTCGTGCATCCTGGTCCGGGAGTCAAGGATATTTATTTGCGTGCCAGAGCATGGGAATTTTATCCAATTCTGGAACTGGAAGAAGGACGGGAGTACCGTGTACACATGTCTTCGATGGATTACCAGCACGGATTTTCATTACAACCGCAAAATATTAATTTCCAGATCCTTTCCGGATACGACCTTGTTGTCACCATGACACCTCGTGAAACCGGAGAGTTTTATGTCATCTGCAATGAATATTGCGCACTGGGGCATCACACTATGATCGGAAAAATCATTGTTAAATAGAGGAAATAAATGGCTGATACATACTCAACTCAATTCAGAACCTGTGAAACCACAGGCCTAAAGGTCCACTTGCCGGGGGAACGGCTGTTTTATGTGCATGCAGTCACAGCAGTCGTGGCTTTACTGACCGGCGGTGTCATGGCACTTTTAATTGCCTTGACCCGCTGGCCTGCGGTTCACTTGTTGCCGGCGGATTTATTTTATCGCTTTATCACCGCTCACGGCATGAATATGTTGGTTTTCTGGATTGTATTTTTTGAAATGGCAGGACTTATTTTTGCTTCAACCGCTGTTTTAGGAAGCCGCCTGCCCGCAGTCTGGTTCGGATGGCTGAATTATGCGTTGATGCTGGTGGGAGCACTGCTCACAAATTATATGATTTTTACAGGTCAGGCGGATGTGATGTTTACTTCATATCCTCCTTTGAAAGCGAATCCAAACTATTATCTGGGTATCATTCTTTTTGCGGTTGGTGCGTTACTGGCCTGTTTTCATTTTATGGCCACTTTGGTAGTCGCAAAAAAAGAAGGTTATCACAAAGGTAGTTATCCGCTTTTCACCTTTGGTATTCTGATCGCTGTGATCCTGGCGATTTTCACCTTGCTGGCAGGTGCGGCTACATATATTCCAACCTGGCTCTGGGCAATGGGTTTTATTGACTCAATTGACCCTTCACTCTACCGCTTAGGATTCTGGGGTTTCGGACATTCCGCCCAACAGATCAATCTTGCAGCCATGGTTTCCATTTGGTATTTGATTGGAACTTTGAGCGTAGGCGCGGTACCGATTAACGAGAAATTCAGTCGCGGCGCATTCCTCCTATATTTGTTAGGAATCAACGTGGCTTCGGTACATCACCTCTTAGTTGATCCAGGCTTGAGTGCGTCTTTCCGTATTTTCAATACAAGTTATGTGATTTATGCGGCAACAATTGGAAGTATGATTCACGCCTTTTCAATTCCGGCAGCTATTGAAGTTGCTCAACGCGCAAAGGGGTATACCAATGGTCTCTTTGAGTGGCTGACAAAAGCTCCATGGAGCAACCCTGCATTTTCAGGAATGGCACTTTCGGTGGTAATATTCGGTTTTGGCGGTGGAGTAACAGGTGTGACGCAGGGTGTCGAGCAAATCAACATCATGTCACACAACACCCTCCGTATTCCCGGACATTTTCACGTGACAGTGGTCGGCGGAACTTCACTTGCTTTCATGGCCTTGACCTATTACGCGCTTCCTTTAATAATGCGGCGGAAAATAATAGGTGCAACCTGGGCCAAGTATCAACCGTGGATGTTCGGAATCGGTATCTCAATTTTTGCTACCGGAATGTCATTTGCTGGAATTCTTGGAGTTCCACGCAGGCACTATGATGTAACGTTCTCTTCAGCTATTTTTCAGGTTCCTTTCAGCGCAACCGCAACCACAATGCTGGGTTTACTGGGTATCGGTGCCATCATAGCCTTTACCGCATTGTTAATCTTCTGCCTGATAGCAGCACTGACAGCATTTTTCGGTGAACGGATTGAACCCAAAATGGAACCACACTTTCCGCCATATTTGAAAGACGGATCAGTAGAAGTTGCAGCAGTCGCTGGATAATTATTAAATATTATTTTCGAGAAATATTATGAGTGAAAAAAACGACAAGTTTCACGCGCCAGGGACTGTGGCACTGGTGTTTATTTGGCTGGCATGGTTCATTATTTTATATGTTACCAATTGGCTGGCTCTTAGTGAGAATTGGTTCCTTAGATAAATCCTGAACGTTTTTCTGTTCAAGTTAGTATTTCATCCTATCCGAGACGGGCTACTGCCCGTCTCGTAACTTGATCAGACCGGAGTCTGGAGGCAAAGCACCGGTTATCTGTCAACAGAAACAGAACCACCCCGCATCTCACTCCTCTATCCTCTATTCCCTGACCGCGGAAAAAAAGCAACTCAAACTAATGTTTTCAAAACACCTGATCATTTACGGACTGCTGTTGATGCTAATATTTGCACTTCTGGGCAGTGGAAGTTACGCGGTATTTTATGAAGAACTCGTTGTACGCTGGACAGGAGAAGGTGTCATCAATTGGGAGCGTATTGCGGCAATCTGCGGATGGGCAGGAAGTCCTGGACCGGGGGAAAGTTTGTGGGGCTATCGCATACGCAGCACTTGGAACATGATTTCTGCACAAATGGGAATGACTGCGATCTACGTTGGCATGATGCTCATATTCTATTTCCTGGTACGTCTGGTCTTTTGGTTCACAGAAAAACGAACAAATCAACCATCATGATAGTTCTCAAGAAACACTCAAGCGGAGTTCAGGGAGTTTATGAACAATGGCATCGTCTCTGGTCCAGGCTTTTTATGGGAGTCGAAGCGCATTGGAACCGTGTGTTTGGTGAGCAGAATAATCCTCTGTATTTTTTGGGTAGTCTGACTATTTTTAATCTGCTGGTTCTAACTGTGACCGGCATTTATATGTTCATCTATTATTCGCCTAATGTTGAAACAGTCTATGAGTCGGTACGTTACGTAAATAATGAAGCATTTTTAGGTGAACTCACACGCAGTGTTCATCAGTATTCTTCAGATTTGATGATTGTACTGATTGTCTTACACATGATCCGTGTTTTTGTTCAGGACAAATACCGCAAATTTCGCTGGATTGCCTGGGTCTCTGGTTTAGTGATGCTCTTTTCAACTTTACTTGAGGGCGTCACAGGACACATCATGAGCTGGAATTCCCGTTCGCAGTTTGTAGTGATGGAAAGCGCCAGGTTTCTGGCAGAGTTAAAAGTTTTCGGACAGGACCTCCCGCGTGCTTTTGCTTCAGAAGCTTTGTTGAGTACGTGGATCATGTGGATTTTGCTGGCCATTCACATTCTCATTCCAATCGCTTTTATTTTTCTGCTTTACATTCACTTCTCACGAATTACCCGTCCCAAAATGCTGCCTCCACGGGCCTTGATGTACGGGACTCTGGTTTTTCTGGTTGGATTCAGCCTACTCTTTCCCGTACAACTGCTCCAAAAAGCAGATTTGATGAGTCTGCCTATAATAGAGGAGGTTGACTGGTTTTATTTGTTTTTTATCCCTTTACTTCCAGAAACGCCTCCTGCGTTTATCTTAAGCGGAACAGCCTTCGTGATGTTCTTTTTATTTGGTGCACCGTGGTATCGCAAGAAATTAGCGGTGGACGTTGCTGACCGCGATTTATCATCCTGCACCGGCTGCGCGGCTTGTGCTAAAGACTGTCCATATGAAGCAATTTACGTGCGTCCCCGAACGGACGGACAAAAATTTAAAATGGAATCGGTCATTATTCAAGATCGCTGCGCGGGTTGCGGAATTTGTGTTGGTTCATGTAATTTTGGGGGAATGAACCTCACCGATTTGCGGCTGACAACAATAGAAAGCCGGATGAAAGCTCTGCTCACAAAAACTGAGTCAAGACAACCTGCTCCTTATCTGGGAGTATTTTGTGAAAATACTGTGACTGATACAGTCCATTTTGATTTGAGCAAGCAAACATTAAGAGAAGATTCCCGGCTGTCCGTATTTTTAGTACCCTGCGCCGGTATTGTCGGTCCGGCCTTCATCAAAAAAGCTGTCCAAATGGGTGCAGAAGGCGTAGTCATTGCCGCTTGCCGTTTGCGGGATTGCCATTATCGTGAAGGCAATATTTGGCTGAAAGAACGTTTGAGAGCTAAACGTGTGCCCA
>Ga0233435_1001837_pt1 | contig 19372 bp, 25 predicted proteins | sample SI_122_August201_3_FD_182735 | JGI IMG/M metagenome (GOLD analysis project Ga0233435, IMG submission 182735) | Seawater microbial communities from Saanich Inlet, British Columbia, Canada - SI_122_August2016_135_MG | ecosystem: Environmental > Aquatic > Marine > Inlet | place: Canada: British... | reverse complement strand
AGAAATTTTATGGTTGGAATTATGCAAGAGGATTTCATTATGGCAAAAAAGGCAATCGGAGTGAATCCTAAAAAAATAATCTATACTCATGCATTAAAAAATGCTGCACCACCAATAGTTACAATACTTGCACTTAGTTTGTCAGGATCATTAGGAGGGGCAATAATTACTGAAGCAGTTTTTGATTGGCCAGGAATGGGGAGGCTATATTTTGAAGCAATTACAGTCATGGATTTGCCAGTAATAATTGGAGCCACATACATACTCACACTATTTTTCTTAGTCAGCATATTCATTGCAGATTTACTTTATGGGTATTTTGACCCAAGAGTGAGGACAGGTCAATGAGCAGTATTAGTCCTCAAGAAATAAAACAAGAATTTCTTAAAAGCAAAATGGGAATTACAGGTATTTCCATCCTTTCAATTCTCATCATGACATCACTTATTGCAATTATTGTAATTCCAGTAGAAACATTCCAAGAATGGAACAATCCAAGTAGTTGGATTTTGTATCCAAAAGTGGCAATTCCAATTTGGGTAAATTTATTCATGACAGAAAAAATACCTGAACACCAAATTTTAGAAAGCCCCAACATTCAGACAATATCAAATCAAGAAATGGTACTTACGTCACACCAGTTTGGAGTAAATTTCAATTATGATGATTTTCCAAATGATTTCATATACCTGTTTTCTTCAGAATATTCAGGTTCGCCATTATTACAAATGTCAGTAATTAGACCAGATGGGATAGAATTAGAATTATTATCAACATCACTTCCACATTCAATTTCAAAAACAACTCATAGTGAAAAAATATTCTCAACAGATAAAATATTAAAGAAAAATATATTATTGCAATCAGAAGAATTTTCATTCAATTTAGATAAATTATCAGCAGAGGACATTGTTTTTTCAAAAACTCAAACAAATGAACCATTAAAAGGAAATTATATTTTTTTGATAAATGCGTACTCTACAGAATCAGAAGTACAAATGTATGAATCAAAATTGGTCATCGGAGGTAAAGCATTTGGAATTATGGGAACAGATGAATTACGAAGAGATTTGGCCATAGGATTATTGTGGGGAACCCCACTTGCGTTATTTATCGGTCTAGTGGTATCTATTGCATCAGTAGTTGCAGGATTGCTTTATGGAGTTTATGCCGGATTTAAAGGGAAAAAAACAGATGAAACAATGATGAGATTTAATGATGTAATCTATGCATTGCCAGCACTTCCATTTCTAATCATACTTTCAGTAACAATCAGTAACAGCATATTTGTGATGGTGGGATTTTTGATGGTTTTTGGGTGGGTAGGCATTGCAAAAGTAGCCAGAAGTATGTCACTTCAAATTAAAACCAAAGGATACGTAGAAGCTGCAAATATGATGGGTCAAAAGGATTCCAAAATAGTTCTCAAGCATATTTTACCGCAATTATTACCATATGCATTTGCAAGTATTGCAATATCTGTACCAGCAGCAATTACCACAGAAGCAGGGTTGAGTTTTCTAGGTTTAGGTGATCCATCATTTCCAACATGGGGGCAAATATTACATGACGCAAACATGTTTGGTGCAGCATCAAGAGGATTATGGTGGTGGATAATGCCCCCAGGAGTAATGATTGCAATTACAGGACTTGCATTTGTATTTATTGGGAATGCCTTAGATGCAATTGTCAATCCAAAGTTAAAAAGATAATAAAACTAGAGTTCAAATTTTCGAATTAATTCAATAGTACTGTCATTCAATTTTATAGAATAACACGATGAATTATCCACATTGATTTCTGCTAATTTATTAGCAAATACTTTTTTGCTATGACCGCCTTCAGATGCTTTATCTGATTCATCAAAACAAATAGACATTTTTTTCATATTTAGATTATTTTTTAGAAGAAAGGCAATAAATTTTTGATAAAGTTCAGTATCACCCCAGTCCATACTTTTTTCTTTACTTATTCCAATCCATATTTCAATGGAATTTTGATATAGGACTTTTTTTCTTAATTCTTCTAAAGCCATTTTTTTACCTAAAAATCTGCACGTTGCATTTTTGAACCACAGCGAGGGCAAGTACCACCTTTGTGTTTGTTGTTACAAACAAGACAAACGTATTGAACACCACTAGAACCACCTTGTGAACCCATTCCAAAGAATCCACCACCACCAGTTCCAGAATCACCACCATATCCACTCATTTTATTCATGTATCGTTTTCTCATGATCATTGGAAGTAAAATGAACAATCCCATAACAATTCCAATACTTACAAACCAAGGAACTCCCAAATATCCAAGACCTATTTGTAAACCAATACTGAAGACTAGTGATGCTCCTAAAAATAGATAATATCTTTTAAGTTGAGGATTCAATTCAACAAAAATTGTTTTAAAAAGGTTATAAAGTTTTGTCAGTTTTTTCAAGAATGTTTTTAGAAATATCAAACAATTGAAAGAGGTACAGAATGCCCACCACTATCCCATGCAAAAATAGAATCATCAGAATAAGGAGATTGTACAATTAGTGAGATGAGTCCAAAGAAATTATGAAGATCAGTAACAGAAGGTTCTGCTGAACCACTAGGATGAGAATGAACTATTCCAATGTAGCTCATATCAAAAGGTAAGAAAGAGTGAGGGAATCCTGCAAATGTTGGGCCTGTTTCAGAAAAAGGAGGAATAACCAAGCCATTAATCGTAATTGTGCCATTTTTTGATTTACCCTTTAAAATTAAAATTCCTTCATTAGGATGCTTCATTTGACAAAAAGATAAGATGCTATCTAGTACATCTTTTTGAAGTAACACTTGACGTTCAAAATGTTTTTTTTTGAAAAACATAGAAACACTATAGATTACAAGTAATTTAATTTTAAGATTCTAAAATAGCATATCTTGTATTTGAAAATGCTCGTAATTTTTCTTCAATTTCAGTTACAAGTTGAGGCAATTTCAAATCAGCATCATCTATTTCTCCCTGAAATGTTTCAGATTTTAATTCAGAATCTTGTTTGAATGAAGTATTTTTAGCAAATTCACGTTCTAAAGAATCAAGAGTATCAGGTTTGAGAGAATTCATATTATTTTGTAATGTATTGTATTGATCAAAATATTCAGAAACTTGCTTTACAAATCCATCAATAGATTCTTCAGTTTCAGTTATTTGTAATAACATTCGATCTACATCTTTCACAGAGATAGACCCTGAAGAAATTCCTTTTCGAATATTTTCTAAAATCGTAATAATCGAGTCTTTATTTTGAGGGATAAGTGCATTAAAAGTATCATTAACCAATAAATTTAAAATATTTTTTTGATCTTTATCTAAAGAAGAACTATATTCATATCTACTTAGAGGTCGAGAAATTTTTGTAAACTGTGTATTGATAGTATTTTCTATTTTAGATTTTTGGGAAATAAATAATTCTAATTCATTTTTTAAATCAAGATATTTTTTGTAATTATCAGAAGATTTAATCTCTTCAATAGAATCATGTATGGAAGATATTTTTTCTTGTAATGACACAATGATTTTTTTTGTTTCAATAATTTTTTGAGTTTTTTCGATTCTAGAAGATTTCAAAGTTTCAATACGATTTAACAAATCACTAATTTTAACAGATGTTGATTTTGTGAATTCAAAATTTTCAAGAATTTTTTGAATTTCTGAATGATTATCGTTCATAACTTCTAAATTTTCTTTGAGTTGATTGGCATATTTTTTTGCAAAAATATGGATAACTCGAGTTTGTCTTCCCAATACATCACCTACTTTTTTTAAAATTTGGTTTAAAGAAGAATTTAATTTTTCAGCGTCATTAATAGTGGAAATTTCAGGTAATGAAACAACTCCTTTTTTGATCATTTCAATTACCTGTTTTTTTCCTCTTACCACAATAATTGCAAGATGTTTATCAATATCATCTACATTCAAGCTATCTTTTTCAAGTACATTACCTATGTTTATCAAATCATCAATTAATGGTGCAGTTTGATTTCTTAGATCTTTTATTTCAGAAATGGTTTGAGATGTTCTTAGGTGATAAAGATCATCTACAATTTTAGTTACATCAGAAAGGAGAATGTCCTTATTTTGGGGGATTTCTTCAACAGATTTTTCAACTTCTTTCTTTTTTCCCCATCCAAATACCATTTGATAATATTATGGGAAGGGGATTAAAAATGGTTGTACATCATAGTTAGTTTAAAATTAATCTAAAAAGGAATTAAAACATCTTGAAAAAATCATTCCACACAGGTTCGATAAAAAAAACAATCAAGATCAAGGCTTCAAATGAAAAAGTTTGGAGAAAAATTAGCAATATTGCAGGATTGCCAACATGGGTAGTAGATGTAAAAAAGACCACATATCTATCTAAAAAGAAAAAAGATGTGGGAGCAGTCAGATTAATCACATTTTCGGATGGGAACAAAATAGAAGAACATGTAGTTGCATGGAAAAATAAAGAATATTTTACATACATTGCTACTGAAGGATTACCATTAAGAGCATATGTTGCAACCATTTCAATAAAGAAAAAATCAGCAAAATTGACAGAATTAACATGGCAATCATATCTTAACAGTGTGAAAATGTCTGAAAAGGAATTTTTAGAATTTCTTGCATTCATGGGAGCATTTTATGAAGCATCACTTGAAAATCTAAAAACACTACTTGAAAAATAATTAACATATCATCTAAATACGATAATCCAACATGAAAAAACATGAGTGATATGAGGTTTATTATCATCGGCATTATTTTGACATTTGTAGGATTTCTTATTTTAGGAGTATTTGGAGATAGTTACCAAGCATCCACACTAGAATCAAATGAATTTGGAACATGTTATGAATATTTTAAGGACAAGGCCCCACTTGAAATCAATTGTTCATTTAAGATATTTGATCAAAGTGTATTTTTTGGAATTGTTCTAGCATTTATTGTTACAGGAATAATATCTTTAATCAAAGGAGCTAGAGGGGATTGGGATAGTAAAGTAAAACCAGAAGATATTGTAGGTCCAGGCAATAATCAAAAAGATGATTCAGACGACAATTGAAATCGTACGAATTCTTAGATGTTATTCATAAATACAAATAATTATAAAATATAATCAGATCTTTTTTCCTTTTTTTATTTTCTCTTGTTCTTCATCTTCCATTCTCTGGAAATGTACTTCTTCATATGGCATTTTTTTCTCAACTAATAATTATAAAATTTGCATTTAAGCTTAAGGAATGATTTGTACCTGTATCACATAAAAACAGGCTCAAAAATTGAAATTCTCAAACATCAGATTCAATAATATTTTTCATATTAACAATTAATTCACTCATTTCTAAAACCCTCTGGTCAAATTGTTCATCAGATAATTCATCAGGTTTATTCAAAGTAATTATAACTTCAGAAAAATCACCACTAGGAACCACCCTCATTGGAACGTTCCAAGTAGAGTCCTCATCAATATATTGATGATCCAATATGCCATGAGATTTATGTTCATCAAATTTTAATTTAGATTTACCATGAGGGCCAGTAAAAGACCACCAGCCATCTGAGTTAATTTTTGCATCAGGCATCATTTTTGGAGGAAGTTTCAATATGGCATCAAATGCATCTGCAGTTTTTGTATTCATAGTAATACTAATTGTCCTAGAACGCGTCACATTAGAAATTACAAATAATGATTAAAAAAGATATAGTAGTAATCATATGAATTAAAATTATCATTTATTGGTTAAGAAATTCTCTAATTTTTTTAAGATTTGAAACATTAGATTCATGAAACATCACCATAGATTCTGCAAGAGTCTCAGGCAAAATACTCTTAAGATTTTCAACTAAATCGTCACCATTTGTGATCATATTATCAATGAGTTTCTCAATTTCATTTTTATCATCAACCATAGAAATTTAAAAGAAATCAATCATAATTATATTTTAGCTCGTATGAATTCCAAAAATTAACAGATAGAATACAAATAATTAAAACAAAAATTTATGCGTCTTTTTTTATCAATGTTGCAGTAGAACGTACTTTGGGTAATTTTTGGATATTCCAAGAAACAATTTCTCGAATTTTTTCAAAATTTTCGGCCTGTAGTTTTACCAACATGTCATGAGTTCCAATAGTTTCAAAGACATCAGAAACATTATCAAGTTCTTTAAGTTTCTCAATAATCTCTACTTCTGCACCCAATTCACAATTTAACATCACATATGCATCAGTCATGAATGTAACAATAATTGATGATTATTTAAGTCTGGAGAACACAAAAAGGATAATTTACCATGCAACATGCACTAAATCTTTAAGATTTCTTCGAGGTTTTGGAAATTTAGTTTGTTCAGGATATCCAATACATAGTACAGATGAAGGGACCAGATCAGTTTCAAGAATATCCATTATTTTTTGTTCATCAAACATTCCAATCCAAATTGAACTCAAACCCAAAGCCTGTGCAGCAAGTTGAGAATAACCAGCTGCCAGAGTTGCATCCTGTATTGCAAATTTTTTCAAAACATAATCAGGAAAATCGAATTTGACTCTGGAAGGATTTTTACAAAAAATTAATACCACAGGAGCATCGACATATGGCTGTTTGTTACAGGCATCTACTAGTAATTTTTTCTTTTCAGTGCCCTTGACATAAAATATTTCAAATCCTTGATAATTTCCAGCTGTAGGAGCAGTATCAGCTGCAGCAATTATTCTATCTACCTTAGTAGTCTCAACAGGTTTATTTGAAAATTTTCTAGTAGACCGCCTTTTTGCCATTACAGCAAACAAATCAGTATCAATAAGTTCAGAGGGACCAGATTTTAAAATAAAATCAATTAGCTGATTTCTAACTTTAGGATCAGATGAATCAGGTTTGATTTCAGGTTCATAGCCTAAAGGATAAAGTAATTTATCATTTTTATCTGAATCCATAATTAGATTAGAAGAATTGTGTTATTAAAGAATTAAAATTATTCAGATTCAAAAGAATCACAGCCAGAATTACAGGGCTTATTCATTACACCATCACAAACACCCAACTCATTATGCATTATTCTATGATGGCTACAAATCTTACACTTTTCTCTAAAATGAGAAATTAATTCAGTCATAGGAATTGAGGATTCTTGAATTTTTGATTCAGTGTTAGAAGTCATGTTTGCTTGTTCTAATCAAGTTACTTTAAACATTTTGAAGAAGATGTTAGTATTTTCTAAAACAATAAAAAATCATGAGAATTTTTGAGCATCTAAACAAAATGAGTAATCATAGATTATTTCTGATTTTTGTCTCATTTTCAGTCATAGTATTTTATTTTCTTTTAACAAATTGTTACCAATTATATGGAAATCAATGTCTCACAATGCCATAAAAAATATCAAATAAATTTACGCCAGGTAAGGGATTCGAGCCCCTGCACGCTTGCGCGTAGCCGTTTTCGAGACGGCCGCCGTACCACTTGGCTAACCTGGCATTTTACCTCAGATCATCTCCATAATAAAGCAAATTAGAACTAGACATTTTTATCAATTTCAAATAATTCATCATTAAATTTTTTTTTGATCTGTTCTTTTGTTTTATTCCATTCTTCATCAGAGATGGTATCAGTAAAAATAGATTGAAAATCATTAAAATCTACAGATAGTATTGAATTAATTTCTTGTTTTTCAGTAATGGAGAAAGGAAAATAAGATATTATTTTTGAAACAGTATTAGAATCATATCTAATTTCAAATATTTTATCTTTCAAATGTATTGGAAAAATAGATTTAGACATAATTTTAAAAATAATTATTTATGTAAATTAGAAATAAAATGTTTGGTAGAACTATGAGATGAAATCGTTTTCATATTTTCCTTAAAAGAATGCAATATGTCATCATATGATTCACCAAATAAATCTTGTAAAACTTGTTTAAGATTATCAGGATTATCATAACAATCGTCAAGTGTCATACTATGATCTTTTTGCAATATGGTAGTTACTTTATCCAATTCATCATGACCCAATTCAAGTAAGGTGTTTTTTAATGCCAAAGTAATCAGAGTCTTTTGCATATTTTCTAATTCATCTTTAGGTGGAGAACAAATCTGATGGGTTTTACGAATAATTTCATTAACATCTAATGGTTCTCGAAATACTAAAGTGGGTTTTAATCGATTCATTTTCATTTCAGAATTCAGAGTCATTTTTTCTACAATCAAAAATACCACGGCATTAGGATTAATTTCTCTGATTTTTTCTAAAGCATATAGTCCATCAGAGACAGGCATGGAAACATCAAGAAATACAACATCAGGTTTTAATTTTTGAAACAAAAATACAGCCTCCTCGCCATTATACCCCTTGCCAACTACACTGATATTATGACTAGTCAGAAGAGTGCAGAACAAATCCAAGGTATCTTTCTCATCATCTACCACCACAGCACGGATACTCATTTTTCACATACCGCCTGGTCAGATTCATTTCCATCATACAAAATAGCCATAGCATCTACATTGCATTCTGAGATATAAGGAAAGTCAGTCAATATTGCGGGAGCCATCAAATCTTCAGGATCAGAAGAGTGTCCAAGACCCAAAGCATGACCAAATTCATGTCGAAGAATAGTTGCCAACTCAGATGCCTCTAAATTTTCCACATCATAAATTGTAATGTGTGCTTTTAAAATTTCACCATCAGATATAACAGATCTGGTATAACCAGAAAATCCATCAGTATCAATCAAATTTGAAAAATCAATTATGATATCACCTTCGCCATTTGAAGATTGTATCATGGTGAAATTTGCAGGAACAGAATAAGCAGTATTTACTTTTTTTGCCTCAGACATTGCTCCAGCCCAGCCTAAATAATATGTGGATTCTGAACCCAGTGGACCCTTGTTCAAAATAAAATCATCTAGTTGAATTGAATCTGTAGACATTATAACTTTGGTAACTGCACTGTGTTGTTCTTTAGTTAACACATCACCATTTAACAAATTTACATTTAATGAATCATCAAATAAAATTCTCCAGGACTTCATAGTATCAATGGTATCACCTTGCAAATTTTCAATTACAAATTTAGATTTCATAAAAGTATTATCAATTGCATATGAATCAAGGAGTATAAAAGAATCGACATCGATGAAATTACCAGAAAAAAATACAAGTATCATAGAAGACAAAATTAAAAGATGTTTCTTTGAAATATGTCGTAATCTATTATGTTCCAAAGTTTTTGAAAGTATTTTATTTTTTTGGATTGAATGTTTAATCAAAGAATTGGTTTTTACAAGTTCTTGCTCAAGGAAGTCTGCTTTGGTTTTCAATAAATGGGTTTGTTGCTTTTCAATACTAAGCAAAGTGTCAAGATAGTCAATTTTATCAGAATCACGATTTGATGCACTTAGTCCCATAAATGGGAATAACTACTTTTGATTAAGAATACTAGTATGTAATTTTCTGAATAGACACAAAAAGTAAGTAAAATAAAATAATTTGAGCCTGATAAGATATGAAAATGGTAGATTATGTTAGTATTATTTTATTTAAAAAAACTGATCGAAATAATCAATAAAACTTAGTTACAATGGTAAATTCCCAAGAACGGGAATAACCATCAATATCATGTTAAAAAATCAAGATGTTTTAGGAATTTTTAGTGCTGTTGGAATCACATCAATAGCCGTATTGCTAGTATTTTCAGGAAATATGATGTCAGATGACGTGAACCAAAAACAAGTAGAAAATATAGAGATAGTGGGAATTGGAGGAATGACAGACATTAAAGAATCAATTAAAATTTCATTTGACAATCAAACAATTGATCTTGATTCATCAGACGGATTATTCAGAGCCAATTTAATCTATGAAGGATTTCAACCGCAGATGGGACGTGTTATGTTAGAAGTATATTCACCAACAGGAGAAAAAATTAAAGAATCAGAATTACAATTAAAACAAAGAGGGAATAATGTGTATGAAGCAGATTTCATACAATATTTTGATAAAAGTGAATTTAATGAAAATTCATTAGGACAACACATCATGAGAGTCAGTACAGATTATGGTACTTTGGCAAAACAAGTTCCATTCAACATATCAAAATCAAGCATAGAGCAACCAAAATCAACTATAGCACAACCAAAACAAATTCTTGCAGTTCAACCAAATACTGAAACACTGGGAATGGGAGGAGTGTTATCAGATAAATCGTCAGGTACGGGATATGATTTTGATGTAATGGAAAAAGATCTTGAAAATACAATAATCAAAAAATATCTAAGTAAAATTCTCAAAGAATATTATGATGGCGATATTTCTAAAGATGAGATTAAAAGACTGACACAGTTTAAGAATATTGAATGTGACCTTACTAATGGAATGTTACAGACTGGTGAAAGTCTACAATTATCATGTGAATTCAAATCAGATAATTAATCATAACATAGCAAAAGAACTCAAAAAGCAATAATCCATCATAAAAATTACTGAGACACAGCAAAAAGATAGTGAGAAATGGATCGAAGTATTAGAAAAAGATCAACTCATAAAAGAAGAAGAAAACCATCCAAAATTCCAAAACACAATTTTATAAGAGTTATTAGGATACCCAGAAAATGTCATTGAAAATTCCTTTGAACAAGGTCAAGGGTTCAAAGTTGAATTGTATTCAAAAATAAACAAGAAAAAACAATGGTTCGTTTTGAAGCAAAAGGAACGGACACAAAAAATATTCAAAAAACAAAACATAAAAAAGATCAAGAAAGTCCAATCATTCAAACTTTTACATATATGGCTGGACTTCCATGTAAATTTGGTGTAACTACTAATATCAAAAGTTTGTACTTTTAGATAGTAAAGAACGCAATAAGAAGTGTCAAAGATTTAATTTTTTAGACATAAAAAATAATGATAAAAAATTATAAGAATGTATAGAAGTTTTTTCCTATGAGAAGTTAGTTTTTAAAAAACATTAATATGATTTATGAGAGAAGTGAATTAACAGTGATGTACAGATTTTCAATTTTTTCATTAATGCTCATACTCTTTTTTACAATTAATGTTCAATCAGCATATGCTTATCTCGATCCAGGTAGCGGAAGTATTCTTTTTCAAGCATTAATAGGAGCTTTAGCAGGTGTTGCAATCACACTTAAAATTTATTGGTATAAAATTAAAGAGAGATTAATACGAAAAAAGCAATAATGCCAAATCATAAAATTAAAAGTTCATTTAGAGATCCAAGTGGTTTCTTGTTTACATTTGAAGGAAGTCTTTACAGGCAAATTAACAAATCATATCAAAATGAATTTGATAAAATGATTGATAGTGGGTTATATCAAAAACTAGTAGAAAAAGAATTATTGATTCCGCATGAAGAAGTTAACGTTGAATCATCACAACCAAAAAAATGCTACAAAACAATAAAACCAAAATTAATTGATTTTATTTCTTATCCTTATGAATGGTCATTTAATCAATTAAAAGATGCAGCACTAACTACACTTGAAATTCAAAAGATTTCAATGGATTATGGGTTGACATTAAAAGATTGTAGTGCATATAATGTTCAGTTTTTAAATGGAAAACCAATTTTTATAGATACGTTATCATTTGAGATATATCAAGAAGGTCAATTCTGGAAGCCATATAGACAATTCTGCCAGCATTTTCTTTCACCACTAGCATTAATGAATCATAAAGATATCAGACTAAGCCAACTTTTGAAAATCTACATTGATGGGATACCATTAGATCTTACTTCTAAATTATTACCAGCAAAAACAAAAACAATGTTTTCATTATTGACCCACATCCATGCACATTCAAAAAAACAAAAAGATTATGAAGGAAAACAGGTAGACGTTAAAAGTAGAAAATTAAGTAAGAACTCTTTTGTTGGTGTTTTTGAAAGTCTTCATTCTGCAATTAAAAAACAAAACATAAGTTTAGAAAAAACAGAGTGGGGGAATTATTATTCAGATACAAATTATTCAGAAGTTGCCATGAATGATAAAAAAACAATGATTTTGAATTTAGTTGAAAAAATAAAACCAAAAAATGTATGGGATATAGGAGGCAATGTTGGAATATTTAGTAGGATTTCCAGCGATAAAGAAATCTCAACTGTTTGTTTTGATATAGATCCAGTTGCTATTGAAAAAAATTATTTAGAATGTAAGGAAAAAAATGAGAAGTATTTGTTACCCCTGTTAATGGATTTAACAAATCCAAGTCCAGATATAGGATGGCAAAACATGGAACGTGATTCATTTCTAACAAGAGGTCCAGCAGATCTTGTTTTTGCTTTAGCACTAGTTCATCATTTAGCAATTTCAAATAATGTCCCATTTGAATTAATTTCAGAATTTTTCTCCAGGAATTGTAGAGATTTAATAATAGAATTTGTCCCAAAAATAGACACTCAAGTTAAACGATTGTTATCCAGTAGAGAAGATGTTTTTTTAGAATATGATCAGAAACATTTTGAAAAAGAATTTGAAAGATCGTTCATAATAATTGAGAGAAAAGAAATTAAAGGTTCAAAAAGGATAATTTATCATATGCAAAATAAAAAAATGACAAAAAAATAAAATTCTACATTTTTCCAAAATTGGAAGATGCTAAAAAAAAGTCTAAAAGTATAATTAGATATGATTGAGGTGAAAAGCATTGAATAAGTCAGAGAATAAAAAGAAAAAACGGTTGATTTTTCACCCATTTTTGGTTGCACTATTTCCAATTCTAGCAATTTATTCACAAAATATTGGAAGAGTAGAATTGCAAGATTTGGTTCTTCCAATAGCTCTACTGTTAATATTTTCGGCAGGGTCGTATTATCTTTTAAAAATTATTTTAAAAAATCCATTCAAAGCCGCATTAATTGTAACGATTATTCTAATATGTCTATTTTCTTATGGTCATGTCTATTATCTGCTAAACGATGTTTCAATAAATGGATTTGATATTGGAAGGAATATGGTTTTAATTCCAGTTTTTGGTTTAATGTTAAGTATTTCTATATTTTTTGCAATTAAAGAAAAAAGAGTTTTTGATAATACAACATCAATTCTAAACATAGTATCAATTGTTTTAGTCATAATGGCATTCTCAAATTTAATTTTGGTTGCAGCAGAAATTACCAGTTGTGATAAATGTGCAAATCAAGAATTATTTTTTGAAACAAAGGATTTTTCATACTACTTTGAACCTCACAAGTTTTCAATATCAGAAAATCAAGTACTACCAGATGTTTATTACTTAATTTTGGACGAATACGCTAGAAATGATGCATTATTAGAATATCATAACTTTGATAATAGTGAATTCACAGAATTTTTAGAGAATTTAGGATTCCATGTTGCAAAGAATTCATTTGGCAATTATCCGATGAGCATACAATCAATTCCAGCTACAATGAATATGGATTATATTAATTTTTTAGCAGATGAAATCGGTCCTGAAGTTAGAAATTATAAGCCGTTAGGAGATAAAGATTATGGACTATATCCCAACAATATGGTAATAAAGAATTTCAAAGAAATGGGTTATAACATCATAACATTTAACACATTTGGATTACATCTTCATCAAATTCCATTAGCTGATGAAGCATTTTGTACTAGAGAAAAATATGTGTTAGATAACAGGTTAGTGGATACTTTAGCTAGGACATCAATTTTTGGATATTATGTTGAAAGATGGGGAGAAGCAGAAATAAGACAAGTGACTTTATGTGCATTTGAAAAGTTTGCTAGTTCTGGAAAAGTTTTTGACAAGCCAGTTTTCGTCTGGGCACATATTATGTTACCACACCCACCATGGATTTTTGGACCTAATGGTGAAGAGATTACTCCAGGTAAGCCACTCCTATTAACTGATAATCCAGAGTTTAGAGATAGTGGTTGGGAACCAAAATTACAATATATTCAACAAGTTCAATTTGCAAATAAAAAAACCATTGAGGTTGTAGAAAATATTCTTGAACATGATAAGAATTCCATCATCATAATTCAAGGCGATCATGGAACAGCGTGGGGAGGAATATTAAAGCCAGACCCAACAAAGGAAGATGTAGTGCAACGATTAAGAAATTTTGACGCAATCTATTTTCCGGATGAAGAAAAACGGGATCAATTAAAAGATGAACGAACACTAGTCAATACTTTCAGAACAGTATTCAATTCATATTTTGGAAGCGATTATGAAATACTTGAGGATAGAATGTATTGGGGATGGAATGAGAAACCATATTCTTTTGATGAAGTTACACATTTCTTAACAGATTTCAATTAACGCTAAAGATTATAAAGAAAGTATCGAATGTGATCACATGGATTACTTAAACGCTTCAACATTAGTTTATTTTTTGTTGCCAAATATTTCAGGATATTTAGATCCAGGAAGTGGCGCGGCAGTTTTAGCAATGATTATGGGGGTATTGGCGGGAGCAGGAATGACTTTGAAATTGTATTGGTTTAAAATTAAAGAAAAAATATCAAAGAACTGATTAGAAATCAATAATAATAATTTCTTAATAGTTAAAACATGAAGATAAATTTTGGTTTTAGTGAAGAATGGAAAGAATTAAAGAAATTCAATAAGCTGAATGATAAACAACGTTCAATAGTTTTTTATGCAGAAAATAAGGCTTCAATGAATCATTTTAGATTATTGATTTCAGAATTAACAAAAGAAAGAAATTTTCAAATTTGTTATATTACATCAGTAAAAAATGATCCTGTGTTATCCATTAATGATAAAAATATTCTTGCTTTCTACATAGGGGGAGGGGCAATAAGAACAAAGTTTTTCATTGAATTAAAAGCTAAAATTTTGATAATGGATATGCCAGATCTGAACACATTCCACATTAAAAGATCAAAAGTTTTTCCTGTTCATTACATCTACATTTTTCATTCAATGTTTAGTGTTCATTCTTATCTGAGGAAAGGTGCAGTGGATCATTATGACACTGTTTTTTGCGTAGGAGAACATCACAGAAAGGAAATTTTAGAAACAGAAAAAAAATACAGAATAAAGCCAAAAAAATTGGTGGATTATGGGTTTGGAAGATTAGATACGTTACTGAGAGAACGAAATAATTTTAAAAAAGAGGGGCTAAACACAGAAAATTTAATTATAATCGCCCCAACATACGGAGATAGAAATCTTTTAAAAATTTGTGGGGTTAAATTGATTGAAACATTACTAAATTCCAATTTTAAAGTATTACTCAGACCACATTTTAGAATTTTTAAAGAATCAGAAGACACAATTAGAATTATTCGTGATAAATTTCAAAACAACAGTAATTTTTTACTTGAAGAAGGAGTAATCAAACCAGAGATTTTTCATTCCTCTAGATGTATGATTTCTGACTGGTCAGGAATTTCATTAGAATATGCGTTTGTTTTTGAAAGACCAGTTATTTACATAGATGTTCCAAAAAAAGAATTGAATGCAGACGTAGATAAAATTTCTTTACAACCAATAGAAGTTTCAATTAGGAAAAAAATTGGGCATTTAGTTGATCCAGATAATTTAACTGAAATTCCAAACATTATTTCAAAGATCGATGATGAATCAAGGGCAGAACAAATAAGAGACATATGTTCAAAGACTGTTTTCAATATTGGTAAATCTGCAAGTATAGGTGCAGATTATATTACTAAAATTTTAGAAAAGTGATTTTTGATTGGGATTAAGATCTTTTCTATACAACAGAAAGTAAAAGACTAAGAGTTCAGTCAGTATTAACATCAAAATACTATAAAAATCAACAGTATTCAATGGGACTAAATCTAAAAGATCTAGTAATTAGAGAGAAAACAACTCTAGAAGCATTCTCAAATAAAATAATTGCAATTGATGCATACAATGCAATTTATCAATTTTTGGCAAGTATTAGAGGGCCTGACGGATTACAATTAACAGATTCTGAAGGACGGATTACCAGTCACCTGAGTGGATTATTATACAGAAATGTCAATTTTTTATCTTTAGGAATACAACCAGTGTATGTTTTTGATGGAAAGCCACCATCATTGAAAACAGCTGAAATTGAACGTAGAAAACAAATTAAAAAAGATGCCACGGTAAAATATGAAAAAGCAATTGCAGAAGGAAATATGGCAGATGCAAGAAAATTTGCACAACAAACAACTAGTATGCGAGATGGAATGGTAAAAGAATCAAAAGAATTTCTCACATATTTTGGCATACCATACATTGAAGCACCTTCCGAAGGGGAAGCTACTGCAGCTCATTTAACAAACACAGGGCAAGCATATGCATCAGCCAGTCAAGATTACGATTCTGTTTTATGTGGTGCAAAAAGATTGGTTAGGAATTTTACAAGTAGTGGAAGACGAAAGATACCAAACAGGAATACATACATTGATGTTCTTCCAGAAATCATTGAAACTCAAAAAACATTAGATGCACTTGAAATGACCAGAGAAGAGTTAATTGATGTTGGAATTCTTATCGGGACAGATTTTAATCCAAATGGATTTGAGCGAATTGGACCAAAGACTGCAATGAAAATGATCAAACAACATTCTAGATTAGAAGATATACCACAAATTCAAGAGCAGTTAGAAGAAATAGATTTTCAACAGATAAGAAAAATATTTCTAAATCCAGAGGTTGCAGATGTTGATGAAATTGTGTTCAACGAAGTAGATTATGAGGGAATTGTAAATTATCTTGTAAAAGAAAGGAGTTTTTCAGAAGATAGGATTCAATCCACATTAAATAGATTAAAAAAAGCACTGGAGAAGAAAAGTCAAAATCTAGATCAGTGGTTTTGAGTTTTCAATTTAATAACTAGTTAAACTAATTTTAAAAAATGCCTCAAACAGAAGCACGAAAAACCCTAAAAGACGCTCCAATAATGTGGAGAAGAATCAACTCCATTGGGATAATACTGGATTGTAATTCCACATATGCTGCAAATCTAGGGTATGCAAAATCAGAGGTATTAGGAAAGCCAATCTTTGAACATGTGCCTAAAGACTCATGGGAGGCAATGAATGATTCTCTAAAGACATGGTTTGAAACTGGAAAAGTAACAGATAGAAAAATCACATTCAAAAGACAAGATAACAGTACATTTGAAGGATTATTACAAGCAACCAGTCTTTATGATGAAAATAAAAATTTGATTGGAAGCAATACGGTAATCTTTGATCTAACACAAACAAAAGATGAGAAAATCAAAGAGTATGAAGAATTTTTCAGAGAATCAAACATCAGATTAGAAAAGATCAAAAACGAAGAATATGATCAATTAGATGAAAGTTCAAAATCAGAATATAATGGATTAAAAAATATGTTTGAAATGCTTTCTTCAGTTAGTTTAAAAGAACTAGTTTAATTTTTAAGATTTTTCTTTGATGGATTTTTGAATATCATCAAAAACGCTTTGAACTTCAGTTACAGCAGTTCCATCCTCCAAGGTACTAACATCACCAATTTGTTCATTATTTCCAATGGCCTTAAGTAATCGCCTCATAATTTTACCACTACGTGTTTTAGGTAATTTTGAAACAAAATAGATTTGTTTTGGAGTTGCAATTGCCCCAATATCATTTCTAATTTTAATTACAAGTTGTTTCTCTAAATCATTTGTATTTGTAAGAACATCATTTTTTAGAACAACAAATGCAATAATGACTTCACCCTTTAATTCATCTGGGATTCCACATACGGCAGATTCTGCAACATCGTTATGAGATACAATGCAACTTTCAAGCTCGGCAGTTCCAATTCTATGTCCTGCAACTTTTAATACATCATCAGCACGTCCAAGCAACCACAAATATCCATCATCATCTTTTTTTGCAAAATCTCCAGGATAATAGCAATTTTCATACTTTGACCAATACACAGTCTTGTATTTTTCATCATCACCCCATAATGTCAAAAGCATACCAGGCCACGGATTTTTAATTACAAGGTATCCTTTGGTGTTTGGAGGAACATCCGTTCCATTTTCATCAACTACAGAAATATCCACACCTGGAATAGCAAGAGTTCCAGAACCAGGCTTTAGAGGAATGGTCTCCAAGCCAGGTAATGGTGAAATCAACATTCCCCCAGTTTCAGTTTGCCACCATGTATCAATTATAGGACATTTTTCTTTTCCAATTATTTTAAAATACCATTTCCAAACTTCAGGATTTATTGGTTCACCAACTGATCCAAGTAATCGTAATGATGACAAATCAAAAGAGTTTGGTATGTCATCTCCAAATTTCATAAACATTCGTAGTGCAGTAGGAGTAGTGTAAAAAATTGTGACTTTATATTTTTGTAAAATATCCCACATTCTAGATGCGTTAGGATAATCAGGAGCACCCTCATACATTACCTGTGTTACACCATGAAGTAATGGTGCATAAACAACATAACTATGTCCAGTAACCCAACCAATATCTGCAGTACAGAAAAATACATCAGTGTCTTTGATATCAAATGCCCATTTGAAAGTAGAATTCAAATGAGTTAGATAACCACCAGTGCCATGTAAAACACCTTTTGGTTTTCCAGTAGTTCCAGAAGTATACAAGATGTAAAGAGGATGATCACTAGGTAATTTTTCAGCAACACAAACATCAGATGCATCAGACATCAAAGTTTTCCAAAGTTTATCTTTAGAAGTTAAAACGATTGGATTTTTTGTTCGCTCAAGAACAATAACATGTTCTACAAAAGAAATACCTTCAATAGCAGTATCAATTACTTTTTTTAGTTCAACTATCTTTCCTCTTCTATATCCACCATCAGCAGTAATGACAATTTTTGATTTAGAATCATAAATTCTATCTTGAATTGAAGTTGCACTAAACCCAGAAAAGACAACAGTATGAATTGCTCCAATTCTTGCACATGCAAGCATTGCAATTATCAATTCAGGTACCATTGGTAAATAGATGGTTACTCTGTCACCTTTCTTGACATCGAGAGATTTTAAAACATTGGAGAATTTCTGAACCTGAATGAATAATTCACGATAAGTAATTACACGTGATTCTCCATTTTCACCCTCCCAAAAAATGGCAGTTTTCTCAGATTTTGTATTCTGATGGATATCCAATGTATTGTATGAAGCATTAATTGTGCCTCCAACAAACCATTTTGCGAAAGGAGGACTCCAATCAAGAGTTTTACTCCAAGTAGAAAACCATGAAAGATTTTTTGCCTGATCATCCCAAAAAGATATGAAATCAGTAGATTTTTTTCTTGTTTCAGAATCATGGTTTCCTAGACCAATATCATACAAATCTTCCATCAAAAAATGTATGAACGTAGATCTTTCTAAGTGTTAAAAAAATAAAATAAAAAAATTATTGTGCT
>Ga0233435_1001836_pt1 | contig 19380 bp, 22 predicted proteins | sample SI_122_August201_3_FD_182735 | JGI IMG/M metagenome (GOLD analysis project Ga0233435, IMG submission 182735) | Seawater microbial communities from Saanich Inlet, British Columbia, Canada - SI_122_August2016_135_MG | ecosystem: Environmental > Aquatic > Marine > Inlet | place: Canada: British... | reverse complement strand
GCAAGGATAAAGTTGAAGTATTAACTGGTGATATTAGGGATCCGCATTATTGTAAATTTATTACTAAAGATGTAGATATTATTTTTCATCTTGCGGCTTTGATAGCCATACCTTATTCTTATGTTGCTCCAGATAGTTATGTAGATACAAATATCAAGGGTACACTAAATATATGTCAAGCGGCAAAAGAAAATGGAAATATTCGTGTTATTCACACCTCAACAAGTGAGGTGTATGGTACAGCACAATATGTTCCGATTGACGAGAAACACCCAATGCAACCTCAATCTCCATATAGTGCAACAAAAATTGCAGCCGATGCAATGGCAATGAGTTTTTATAATGCATTTGAACTGCCAGTAACTATTGCTAGACCATTTAATACCTATGGACCTAGGCAGTCTGCCCGAGCAGTTATTCCAACTATAATTACTCAAATTGCTAATGGTGCAAAAGAAATCAAATTAGGAGATATTACACCAACAAGAGATTTTAACTATGTAGATGATACTTGTCGTGGATTTATATCCCTTGCGGAGTGTGATGAGTCTATCGGGCAAACAGTTAATATAGGCTCTAATTTTGAAATTAGTATCGGTGATACACTGAATATTATCAAAGAGTTAATGGATAGCGATGTTGAGTTTATTTTTGACAAAAATCGTATTCGCCCATCTAAATCAGAGGTATTTCGCCTCTGGTGTGATAACTCTAAGATAGAGAAGATGACCGGGTTTAAACCTCAGGTGGGCATTAAAGAAGGTTTACAAAGAACCATTGATTGGGTTACACAACCAATCAACCTTAAGAAGTATAAATCAGAAATATATAATGTTTGACGATGTAATCAACTTTATTCAAGATTTATACCAGGATAAAAATTTTATCCCTTTACACGTACCATGTTTTACTGGTAATGAAAAGCATTATCTGAATGAATGTATAGATTCAACTTTTGTTTCATCTGTTGGTAAGTTCGTGGATGAGTTTGAAGAAAAAATTGCAGATTACGTAGGTACAAGGTTTGCTGTAGCTACCGGCAATGGTACTTCTGCTTTGCATATTGCCCTATTGCTGGCCAATGTTGAGGAAAACGATGAAGTTATTACTCAGCCACTCACTTTTGTGGCTACTTGTAATGCAATCAATTATTGTGGTGCATGCCCTGTATTTGTAGATGTTGATAGAGACACTATGGGCCTTTCACCAATGGCTTTACAGGAATTTTTAGAATCAAATACCACTATTCAAAACCAACAATGTATTAATAATACGACAGGTGAAATTATTAAGGCATGTGTGCCTATGCATACCTTTGGACACCCTTGTAAAATAGACGAGATCAAGGAGATTTGTGACCAATACCATATCTGTTTAATTGAAGATTGCGCTGAGAGTTTAGGAAGTTTATATAAAGATAAACATACTGGAACTTTTGGTCAAATGGGTGTGATAAGTTTTAATGGCAATAAAATTGTTACAGGTGGTGGTGGTGGATGTATTATCACAGACGATGAGGTATTAGCAAAAAGAGCTAAACATTTAACCACAACTGCTAAAGTTCCACATGAATGGGAATTTGTTCATGATATGATTGGTTATAACTATCGTATGCCTAATTTAAATGCCGCTCTAATAGTGGCACAATTAGAACAATTGGATAAGTTCGTTAAGAGAAAGAGGTTGTTAGCTAATAGTTATAAAGAATTCTTTCAAAATGTTAATATTACATTTATAACAGAGTCGGAAAATTCTAAATCAAATTATTGGTTGAATGCAATCCTTCTGAAGAATAAAAAGCAACGTGATTTGTTCTTAGATACAACAAATTCAAAAGGCATTATGACTCGCCCAATTTGGACATTAATGAATAAACTAACCATGTTTAAAGATTCTCAGTGTGGAGACTTAACCAATTCAGAGTGGCTTGAGCAGCGAGTTGTTAATATTCCCAGCAGTGTAATTGTATGAAAGAGATTGTACTAATTGGCGGTGGCGGTCATTGTAAATCTGTTATTGATGTTATTGAGCAAGAAGGTCGTTTTGAAATTGTCGGAATAGTGGACAAATCAGAACTATTAGGTTCTGATGTCTTTGGGTATTCGGTTATTGGCAATGATTCTGACTTGAGTAATTTAGCAAAGAAATATCAATATGCTTTAGTAACAGTTGGCCAAATTAAATCACCGTCGCTAAGAATAAAATTGTTTGATTTAGCTATAGAAGCTGGATTTATATTGCCAAATGTCATTTCTCCGAATGCTTACGTATCTCAGCGCGCCTATATTGGCAAAGGTACTGTAATAATGCATAATGCATTAGTTAATGCGAACGCAAAAGTGGGGCATAATTGCATTATTAATACAAATGCTTTGATAGAACATGATAGCAATATAGCTGATCATTGCCATATAGCTACTAATGTAGTTGTTAATGGTGGTGTATCGGTTGGTCAAGGAAGCTTTATTGGCAGTGGGTCCGTTACCAAAGAAGGTGTTACTGTAAGTGATAATAGTTTTATAAAGGCTGGGATTGTTGTTAAGTGAGTGTCTTTATAATCGCTGAAGCTGGTGTTAATCACAATGGTTCAATTGGCAATGCCTATCGATTAATTGATGTGGCTGTTGAGTCTGGCGCTAATGCTGTTAAATTTCAAACTTTTAGAGCAGAAAGTTTAGTATCAAAAAGTGCCAAGAAAGCTGATTATCAAAAACAAACAACCAATGAATTAGAATCTCAGTTTGAGATGATTAAAAAGTTAGAGTTGGATGTTGATGCACACAAAAAATTGATTAAGTATTGTAACGAAAAAGGCATTATGTTTTTATCTACGCCATTTGATCACGACAGTATTAATTTGCTAAATGAATTAGACCTTAAAATATTTAAAATTCCCAGTGGTGAAATTACCAACTTACCTTATCTTAGACATATTGGATCATTGGCCAAACAAGTAATTTTATCTACAGGAATGTCGACACTTCAAGAGGTTGGCGATGCATTGACTATTTTGGTGGATGCTGGAACGAAAAAAGAAAATATTACAGTACTGCATGCTAATACAATGTATCCGACACCAATGGAAGATGTAAATCTAAATGCTATGCAAACCATGCGGCAAGAATTCAATGTTGCCGTGGGTTATAGTGACCACACATTGGGAATTGAAGTAGATATTGCAGCTGTAACAATGGGTGCAAGTATCATTGAAAAACACTTTACCCTAGATAAAGCTATGAAAGGCCCTGATCATAAGGCGTCCCTAGATCCGGCGGAGCTTAAGGCCATGGTGACATCTATTCGAAATGTTGAAAACGCATTAGGGGATGGCATTAAGTTGCCAAGTAGGAGTGAGCAACCTAATATGGTTGTTGCAAGGAAATCTATATTGGCTAGTCAGGTGATAAAAAAAGGAGACACTCTAACAGAAGAGAATATTGTTATTAAGAGACCTGGGAATGGAATGAGCCCAATGAAGTGGGATGAAGTAGTTGGATCAGTAGCTATCAAAGATTATCAGGTAGATGAAATAATATGACCAAGCGAAGAATATGTGCTGTAACGGGAACTCGTGCAGAGTATGGGCTTTTGTATCCAGTTCTTAAAGAGATTCAAAGTCGAAAAAAACTTTCTCTCCAGTTAATTGCAACTACTGCACATTTGTCAAATGAATTTGGTTTAACCTATAAACAGATAGAAAAAGATGGTTTTAATATAGATGAAAAAATTGACAATCTATTGCCGTCAGATAGCGCGTTATCAATGGCAAAGTCAACTGGGTTGGTAACAATGTTACTTGCAGATAGTTTCCAAAAACTAAATCCGGACGTAGTGTTGCTTTTAGGAGATAGGTTTGAAACTCATGGGGCAGCAACGACAGCATTGTTAATGAATATCCCTATTGCACATATCCATGGTGGAGAAATTACTGAAGGTGCAATTGATGAACAAATTAGACATTCTATTACTAAAATGAGCTATCTACATTTTTGTTCTACTGAAGAATATCGACATCGAATTATTCAAATGGGGGAGAGCCCTTTAAGGGTATTTAATACTGGTGCTCCTGGTATAGATAATATTGTCAATTTTAAATTATTGTCAAAAGATGCCCTGGAAAAACAATTAGACTGGAAGCTTACTCAAAAGTGCGCTTTATTTACTTACCATCCAGCAACACTTGCGAATAATGATTTGAGGAAAGATTTAGATATTGTTTTTGACGTTTTGCTAGACAGTGGCATAGGTGTTTTATTTACCTATGCTAATGCGGATAGTGGTGGCAGAATTATTAATAAGAAGATCGAGGAATTTTGTAAATTAGACCCCAACAAATACAAAGTTATAAAAAGTCTAGGTCAGTTACGATATTTAAGCGCCATGAAACACGTTGATCTGCTTATTGGAAATACTTCAAGTGGTATCATTGAAGCAGGTAGTTTTGGCAAGCCAGTTGTTAATATTGGAGATAGACAGTCAGGCAGGCTTAAAGGGGGGAATGTAATTGACTGTAAAATTAAAAATTTAAGTAAGTCAATTGGACTGGCACTATCAAGTGACTTTATAATCAAATGTCAAAATCAACAAAATATATATGGTAGTGGAAATGCCTCCACAAGTATTGTTAACGAATTAATAAATCAGCCGCTATCAGTAGTGAAAAAATTTATAGATATTGAATAATGAACACAAGAATAATTGCAAAATTAGATGTAAAGCCACCTTATGTAGTAAAGCCAGTTCATTTTGAAGGGTTGAGAAAAATGGGTAACCCATCTCAGTTAGCTAGAAAGTATTATGACCAAGGTGCTGACGAATTGTTTTATATCGACATAGTGTCATCCTTATATCAGCGCAAAATTTTAGCCGACGGTATTAGAGAGGCCGCTAATGAATTATTTATTCCGTTTGCTGTAGGTGGGGGCGTTAAGAGCGTGGATGATTTTTCAAAGATGTTTCACATGGGTGCAGATAAGGTTGTCATTAACACACATGCAGTTCAGAATGATCCAAGTATCATTAATAAAGCTGCCGAAGTATTTGGGAATCAGGCAGTTGTTGTTAACATAGAAGCAAAAAAATGGCAACAGAACTGGGAATGCTATACTGATTGTGGCCGTATCCAAAGTGGGAAAGATGTTTTAGAATGGGTGCAAGAAGTTGAGCAAAGGGGTGCAGGTGAGATTTTGTTACAATCTGTAGATGCTGATGGAAGACGTAAAGGCTTTGACATTGAATTAGCAACAAATGTGGTAGACTCAGTAGACATCCCCGTTGTTGTTTCAAGTGGAGCTGGCTCATTGGAAGATATTAAAGAGTTAATTGAAATAGCAAGCCCAAGTGGAGTTGCAGTAGCAAGTTTATTGCATTATGATCAAGTAACAATTCAAGATATTAAAAATTACTTAAGGAATAGCGGAATTATGGTATCTCAATGAGCAACATAGTCGGAATTGTAAACTACGGAATTGCTGGAAATATTCACAGCGTTAAAAAAGCCATTGAGAAAGCCGGTGGTGATACGTTAGTCATTAGTTCCCCTTCTGATTTTGACTTGGTAGACAAGATTGTGATTCCGGGTGTTGGCAGCTTTAAAGACGCCATGCAAGAGCTTGAAAATGATGGATTTATCGGGCTATTAAAAGAGTTTGATAAACCAATTTTGGGCATATGTTTGGGTATGCAGATATTAGCAGAGCTAGGGTTTGAGTTTGGAAAGACTAGAGGCTTGGGTTTGTTAAATGCAGAAGTAAAGCCAATTTTATGTGATGCAAAAATACCTCATATGGGCTTTAATAAAATTCAGGTGATTAACTCTAATAAAGTAATGAAAGGTGTGGAAGTCGAAGAATTTTATTTTATGCATTCGTATGAAGTGGTTAATTATACCGATATTGCTGCATTAACAAAATATGGCAATCATAGTTTTGTTTCTGCAATACACAAGGGTAATCTTTATGGAGTTCAGTTTCATCCAGAAAAAAGTCGGCAAGCGGGTATAAGGTTATTATCAAACTTTATTCAGTTGGAAGGTTAACTAAGAGATAGATATGGATAAATTATTCGGAAAATACGGACTCCCGCTTGAAGTGATGTTTTGCAAAAAATGCACAATGAACAACCAAAGACCATCATCAACTGTGGAGTTTAAGCAAAAAAAAGGAGAAAAGAAAAGAACATTAGCTATTGGTGAGGATGGAGTTTGCGAAGCATGCCGATATGCAGAGCAAAAGAAATCTATAAATTGGGATGATAGACATAAAGAGCTTGAAGAATTGTGTAATCGATTTAGGCGGAATGATGGCAGATATGATGTTGTGGTACCGGGAAGTGGTGGCAAAGATAGTGTCCAAGCTGCACATATTCTTAAGTATAAATATAACATGAATCCGATATTAATCACTTGGCCACCGGCATTATATACAGACATAGGTAGAAGAAATTTTGATGCATGGCTAGATGCTGGATTTGCTAATTACACCTACAATCAAAACAAAAAACTTCATAGATTTTTGACTAAAAATGCCTTTCTGAATTTAGGCCATCCCTTCCAGCCTTTTATTTTGGGTCAAAAAAATCTTGCACCAAGATTGTCAGTTTTATTGGATATCCCCCTGGTTGTTTTTGGTGAAAATGAAGCAGAGTATGGAAATGCAATTGAAGATAATGAGAAGCCTACTAGAGATCCAAAATATTACAGTGCCGAGTTAAGCATACAGGATTTGGTATTGGGCGGTATTCCTGCAAAAGACCTTATTGATGATTTTGGGTTTAAACTGTCTGATCTTGAGGCGTATTTTCCAGTAAGTCCATATGATGTAGAGAAAACAGGCACTGAGGTTCATTACTTAGGATATTACATAAAATGGCATCCTCAAGATGTTTATTATTACTCAGTTGAAAATAGTAATTTTATGCCAAATGAACATAGAACAGAGGGTAGCTATAGCAAGTATAGTTCTTTAGATGACAAGATTGATTGGCTTCATTATCATACAACAACTATTAAATTTGGCATTGGTAGGGCCACTTATGATTCTGCACAAGAAATTAGAAATGGAGACATTACAAGAGAAGAGGGGATTGCTCTAATTAAAAGATTTGATGGCGAGTTCCCACAACAATATATAAAGGATTGTTGTGATTATATGGACATTACTATGCAACAATATCACGATGCAATTGAAAAATTTAGGTCGCCACATTTATGGAATAAAGTTAACGGCGTATGGGAGTTAAAAAATCCAATTTGGAGGGGGGGATAGTCAAGTGTCTGCTTGGGAAAAGATATTAATAAAACCTAATGATTCGTTAGAATATGCGATTAAGGTGTTGCATGAAGGTGGTTGCAGAATTACACTTGTGGTTGATGAGCGTAATAAATTATTAGGAACAGTTACAGACGGGGATATCAGGCGTGCATTGATAAATAAGTTGACAATGGACAGTGAGATTAGATTAACAATGAATAATCAGCCAACTAAAGTAAGTAAATCTTTATCTCGTCAAGATTTGTTATCGCTAATGTCAAGCAAAGGCTTAATGCATATGCCAATTGTAGATAAAGATGGGGCGCTGTGTGGACTTGAAACCGTGCAGCATTTGATTGAAAAACAGTCGTACAATAATCCAGTATTTCTTATGGCAGGTGGATTTGGAACAAGATTGTATCCGTTAACAAAGGAAACCCCTAAGCCTTTATTAAAAGTTGGTGATAAACCTATTTTAGACACTATTATTGAACAGTTCATTAACTTCGGGTTTAGTAATTTTTATATTTCTACGCATTACATGTCCGAAAAAATTAAAAATAATTTTAGCAATAAAGATTTAAGTAATATAAATATTGAATTTATAGACGAAGATAAACCACTTGGCACTGCTGGTTCGCTTGGGCTTTTGCCAAAAAGCATATCGAAACTTCCAATAATCATAATGAATGGAGATCTTCTAACAAAAGTGGATTTCGTTCATTTGCTAGACTTTCATCAAGCAAGCAAGGCTGAAGCAACAATGTGTGTTAGAGAGTATGATTTTCAGGTGCCTTATGGGGTTATTGAAATTGAAGATCATAAAATCAGAGAGATTAAAGAAAAGCCAGTACATAAGTTTTTTGTAAATGCAGGTATTTATATTTTGAATCACAGTCTTGTTCAAAAAGTTGATGGCGATACATATTTAGATATGACGGATTTTCTAGAGAGTGAATTAGATACTGGCAAAGTAAATGCTTTCCCTATTCATGAGTATTGGCTTGATATTGGGCAAATTGATGAATATGATAAGGCTAATCGTGATATTCACACAATCTTCTAGTCTACCATGAAGAGGCGCACTATAAATACAGTACTAGTTGTAGGACTAGGTAGTATTGGAAAGCGACATATTGGCATTATTAATAGTATCTTCCCAAAAATAAATATTGTGTTGTTAAGGCATAAGAGGTGCGATAAAGAAGAAAGTGAGTCGCTAAGTATAAGTCAATGCGTTTCTACTTTAGAAGAGGCTATTGGTACCAATCCTCAAGCGGCAATTATTGCCAACCCGGCAACAAAGCATGTTGAAATCGCTAAAGTATTGGCTACCCACGGGATTGATATAATGGTTGAAAAGCCAATCTCAACCAATTCTAAAGATGCGCAAGAATTGGTTGAGATTTGTGAGAAACATAATGTCATTCTCATGGTTGCTTATAATTTGAGGTTCTTACCATCATTGATTTATTTTAAACAATGCATCCAATCAAATCTGATTGGACAGGTATATTCAGCAAGGTCAGAGATCGGACAATACCTGCCGAGTTGGAGGCCAGAGTCTGATTATAGGCATGGCGTATCTGCCAATAAGTCTTTAGGCGGAGGTGTCTTATTAGAACTAAGTCATGAAATTGACTATCTTAGATGGGTTTTTGGATCGATTATTTGGGTCAAGTCTCACACATCCAAACAAAGTGATTTAGAGATAGATGTAGATGATAGTGCAAGTATAATTCTAGGCTTTAAAGGCGGCAAGAATAAGGAGTTAGTAGTCTCTTTAAACATGGATTTTATTCGACACGACGTAACAAGAAAGTGTTATGCAATTGGTGAAAAAGGCACTCTGTTTTGGAATGGAATTACTGGAGAGGTAAAGTTATTTTTAGATACGGATAAACACTGGATGGAGTTATTTCAGTCATCTCCAGAAAGAGATTACACATATACAGAAGAAATAAAGTCTTTCTTTAAATCTGTGGAATTTGGAGTGTTTTCTTTTATATCTGGAATGGATGGCGTAGAAACCGTTTTAGCAGTTGAGGCAATTGAAAAATCCAGTCTTACCAATTCAAAGATTTTTCTATGAGAATGAAATATATAGTATTAATTTGTGCAAGAGTAGGATCAAAGGGCTTACCAGGGAAGAATATTAAACCTTTAAATGGCATACCGCTTATTGGCTGGTCAATTAATATTGCAAAAGAGTTGGAGAATGTTTCTCGTATCATTGTTTCGACTGATTCGACTGAAATAGCACAAATAGCAATAAAGTTTGGTGCCGAGGTTCCATTCATAAGACCAAGTCATTTGGCTCAAGATAATAGCCCTGAGTGGCTAGTTTGGAGACATGCAATTAACTATATAGAAGAGAATGATGGCAAGACAATAGGTGCTTTGATAATTTTACCTGTGACTGCTCCACTTAGGTCGATTGATGATATTAATGCTTGTATTGACAAGTTTGAAAATTCAAAAGTGGATTCTGTAATTACTGTTACTAAAGCAAGTAGAAGCCCGCACTTTAATATGATTAACACTAATGAAAATGGATACTCTTCATTAGTGATTCCGTCAAAAGATAAAATAATAAGACGTCAAGACGCTCCAGAGGTATATGACATGACAACAGTTTCTTATGTTGTTAATGCCAATTTTATTAAAAACCATAATGGAATTTTTGAAGGCAGGGTGAAGAGTGTAACCATCCCTCGAGAGAGAGCGATTGATATTGATGATTTAATGGATTTTAAAATTGCAGAATGCTTATTAAATCAAAAGGAATTTTTAGAATGAGAACGATTACAGAATTAATAGATTTAAGAGGTAGAACTGCATTAATTACAGGTGCCACAGGTGGAATTGGACAAGAGGCTGCGCTCACTATTGCAGAGCTAGGCGGAGATCTGATATTAGTAGATCAGCCTGACTCTAATTATGATCAAATTAAACAAAATATACTCGATAAGTGGAGTGTGGATATAAAATGTATAGATTGCGATCTAGAATATAAAAGTTCAAGATTAGAGCTTATAAAGTCTATAGTTCAGAATAATGAAAATTTAGATATATTGATTAATAACGCCGCTTTTGTTGGTGAATCTGATCTTGAGGGTTGGATTGAAGATTTTGATAAACAGACTGTCGAAACTTGGAATAGAGCTATAGAGGTTAATCTTACTGCACCTTTCCATCTATCGCAAGCATTTACCCCTTTGTTGAAGAAGAGTGGCAATGGATCCATTATTAATATTGCATCAATTTATGGAATTAATGCGCCAGACTATTCATTATACGAAGGTACTAATATGGGGAACCCTGCCGGGTATTCGGCATCTAAAGGTGGGTTGATACAATTGACACGTTGGCTTTCCACCACTATCGCTCCAGATGTAAGAGTAAACTCAATTTCACCAGGAGGGGTTTGGCGTAATCAACCCAAGCAGTTTGTAGAGCGTTATGAACAAAGAACGCCGTTGGAAAGAATGGCAATTGAAGAAGATTTTAAAGGAGCAATTGCATATTTAGCTAGTAATTTGTCAGCGTATGTTACAGGGCAAAATATAGTCGTAGATGGCGGATGGTGTACGTAAAGAAGCATAGGAATGTAATATGAGTAAAGAAGTTTATTGGTGCAAGAATTGTTTAAACATGTCAACAAGACCAAGGATTGAATTTGACGATAGAGGCTGGTGTAACGCTTGTCAGTGGTCTGAAGAAAAAAAGACATTCGACTGGAGCAAAAGAGAAAAAGAGCTTGCAAAGTTGCTTGATAAGTATAGATCAAATACAGGTAATTTTGATTGTGTTGTACCTGTAAGTGGAGGTAAGGATGGCTCATATGTTGCTTATACTTTAAAGCATAAGTATGATATGAACCCACTTTGTATTACTGTTGCTCCTGCATTGTCTTTAGAACTTGGAGATCAAAATTTAAAGAATTTTGTTAACTCTGGATATAATCACTTACATATTAATCCAGATGTAAATATTATGCAAAAGTTGAATAAGATAGGTTTTGTAGAAAAAGGTTTTCCATATTACGGGTGGTTAATTGCAATTCAATCCGCAGTAATCAGAACCGCGATAAATTTCAATATTCCTTTATTGTTTTATGGAGAGGATGGAGAAGTTGAATATGGAGGTTCAACCGAAACAAAAAATAATAGCCTATTATCGATTGACTATCAGAAAAAAGTATGGTTTGAGGGTGGGTACGATTTGGTGATGAATAAGATAGAGAATATTAATCCCAGTGATTTATACTTCTGGCATTTTCCAAATAATGAAGAAATAGGAGACAAAGAATTACATACCGCAACATGGTCGTATTTTGAGCCTTGGGATTCATATAGGAACTACGTTATAGCTAAAGAGCATTGTGGATTGAAGGAGAAAGAGGATTCTGGTTCCGGAACATTTACCAATTTTTCCCAGAATGATCAGGCGCTATATTCTCTTCACACATATCTAATGTATCTTAAATTTGGCTTTGGTAGAGCGACTCAAGATGCTGGAATTGAGATTAGAAGAGGATCTATGACAAGAGACCAGGCGTTAAATTTGGTAAAAATGTATGATAATTCATATCCTGATGAGTTTATAGATATTTATTTAGATTATTATCAAATGACCCAAGATGAATTTAATTTGGTTTTGGATAAATATGCAAATAAAGACTTATTTTATAAAGAAAATGAGAGATGGCATCCGAAATTTGAAGTAGGTGAGGATTTTAATGTATGAAAGTTGTAATAGTCGACTATGGAATGGGAAATATAAGGTCGATTACAGGAGCTTTAAAATATTTAGGTGTAGGTAGTGTTTCGGTATCAAATAAATCTTTGGAGATAAAATCTGCAGATAAGCTAATTTTACCTGGTGTTGGGTCTTTCTCTGTGGCAATGAGTAATATTAAAAGATTAGAAATTGATAAATATCTAGTGGAGGAGGTGCTGAAAAAGAAAAAGCCAATTTTAGGTATATGTTTAGGAATGCAATTAATGTGTAAAAGTAGTACGGAGGATTCGTACAGTCATGGATTGGGATTTATTAAGGGCGTTGTTAGTGAGTTTAGTGAGTCAAGTTTAAAAATTCCGCATATAGGTTTTAATCAGGTTAAGGTTAACAATGATTCAAGGCTGTTTAAAGGCATCAATAACTTGAGTGATTTTTATTTTGTTCATAGCTTTCGCATGGCTGATAATATAAATATTAGTCATTCTACATGCATTTACAATGATGAGTTTATTGCTAGCTATGAACAAGATAACATTGCTGGTGTTCAATTTCACCCAGAGCTTAGTCAAACTAATGGTTTGAAATTATTGAAAAACTTTATTGAATATTTTTAATGCTAAGAAAAAGATTAATTTTTACACTTATATTTAATAATGGCTCTTTTGTACAAAGTAGAAACTTTCGTTTACAAAAGGTGGGTGATATTGGCTGGCTTGAAAAAAATTATAAATTTAAAAATTTAGCATCTTCATTAGATGAATTGATAATATTAAATGCCTCAAGAGAGAGTAAAGGTACTCTAGACTTTGCTGAAATATTATCAAGATTAGTGGAAGATGTGTTTATCCCAATTTGTGCTGGTGGTGGTATACGATGCATGGATGATGCAAAAATATTGTTTGAAAATGGTGCGGACAAAATTATATTAAATACTGTTATTTATAAAAACAAAAGTTTAGTGCTTGAACTTATTGAGAAGTATGGGTCTCAAAGTATAGTTGCTTCTGTTGACTATAAGAAAAACGATGTATTTATAAGAAATGGTGTACAGAAAATAGGTGTTAAATTACATGACTATGTGAACTATGTAGATGGTTTAGGTGTTGGTGAGATATATCTAAATTCTATAGAAAATGACGGTACAGGTTTTGGGTATGACCTTAAAACAGCTGAAAAAATAGTAAAAGATATTTCAATACCATTGATTATTGCAGGGGGTGCTGGAAACGAAAAACACTTAATGGAAGGGTTAAAGGTAAATGGAATTGATGCAGTAGCAACTGCAAATCTATTTAATTTTGTAGGTAATGGACTGCCAAAGGCTAGGAAATGGATTATATCAAACAACGGAAATATAGCTCAATTTTAATGGAAAAAACAAAGTGAATATTGTTAAAACTAAGTGTATCAATGATATTGTAATTATTGACGGCCTTTCAAGATCAGGAAAATTTTATCTTGGCAAATTAGTTGCAGGCATTAATGGGCTAGAGTATTTTATTAATAGTTCCGAAGTAGAGAGAATTATACAAATTAATGAAGCTGGAATACTGAAAAGTACCGATGCATCAGCACTTCTGTTGATTGCGATGAATGAGTCAATTTACAATATGGCAATTGGACGGAATATAAATATGAGGCATGATGATGGCAGCTCAGTTCTAAATTCGTTTGAGAAGGAGTTATACATTAACAGACAAAGTGAAGGTGTTGCTGGCGAGGCTAGCATCAAGCAAATAATCAACCAAGAAAGATCTTCGGTTTTTATTTTGCATCAATCATTACAGTCTGTAGATATGGTAAAAGCAGCAGCCCCTCATTCTAAGATAATAAATATACGACGACATCCAGTAGATTTAGTATATTCTTGGATTAAAAAGGGGTGGGGGCATAGGTTTGTAAATGACCCTCTTTCGTTCGATTTAGTTTTCCAACATAATGGAAATACGGTTCCTTATTTTGCTATTGAGTGGGCTGATGAGTATCTTGCTGGTAATGAATATGACCGCGTGGTAAAAAGTATTGTTTATATAACAGAAGAAGAGAGTCGTGTAATTGATAGCAATCAGTATGATATATGTTGTATATATTATGATAATTTAGTTCAACAACCAAATCGAGAAATAGACAAGGTTTGTAATTTTCTTAATCGGTCTCCGCATGGGAGCATGTATAAAACAATTGAGAGAGAAACAAGAGATGTTGAATTTCAATCTCAAAGGGAGATGAAAATAGACTATATAAGTACTGGCGTTAAAGATGTATCTTTTCTTAATAAGTTGATAGACTTAGGAAAGAAATATGACAAAAATATTAACAACGGTGATATGTAAATGAATCAAGGATGTATAAAGTTTCTTAAATTCACATCATAAGCGTAACATTCTTTATCAGTCAATTAGGTATATTTATACGCTTGTAACCTGACAAGAAAAAGGACTGAAACATGAAAAAATATACCTAATTGACTGATAAAGAAAGTTATGTCCGCGCAAAGCGACCAAACACCCTTGATGCGCCTTTACCTAATGAAAAAATAAGGATTTAGCCTAAGATTTATTGCCAAAACAATGAATATATCTGTCTCAACGATTAGCCATGAAGTTAAGTGCAATACTGACATAAAAATTATCGCCCTAAACAAACACATGAGTTTGCATAACAAAGCCATTTTCTTTGATAAAGTGAGTGAAAAAAGGTATTTATAGCAACAGATTTAATGAATAATAGACCTAGAAAATGTTTGAGGTGGAAAACCCTATTTATGGTTTTTGCCGAGTTAACTGATTAAGACTATTTTTTAAACCGAAGTGTTGCACTTATGAGTTGAATTCGCCAATATTATGGTAATGAAGTGGGAATTATATGCAAATAGTCGATTTAATAATAGTAATTGCAGTTTTTAGTATTGTTCAATCCATATTTGGTGTTGGATTGCTATTATTTGGAACCCCCACCCTTTTATTGATTGGTTACTCTTATAGCGAAACTTTGTGGATTTTACTGCCATGTTCAGTGACAATTTCATTAATCCAGACTGTTGATAATTATGACTTAGTGATGGCGAAGAAAAAAGTTGCCTATTTTTCAATCCCAATAATGACCTTAAGTTTAATATTTGTTGTATCTTATGATCAAGTGTTAGATATCAGTAAGATAGTTGGATTTTTTTTGCTATTTATTGGTGTGGTGAAATTTTCCCCAAAATTGCAAACATATTTACAATCTTTGGTTGAAAAACGACTCCAATTGTACTATGTGCTTATTGGATTTGTACACGGGGTGTCAAATATGGGTGGTGGGCCTTTATCAATACTCATGTCAACGATTTATACTGATCAAGTGAAGATTCGTGCAAATATAGCTTTTGTTTATTTAATACTTGCATTGTTTCAGTTAATTGCCTTGTTTATTATTGACACGGGTGCTTTACAAAACATAAGTGTTATTTTAATGTTGACATCATTAGGTGTGTATTTGATTGCAAATAGGTACATTGCTAATAAGATCAATGATAAAAAATATATGTGGTTAATTAATGTGCTGATTTTAACGTATGGTACATTAGCTATAATAAAATAATAAAATAATAAAATAAAACAATGGGAATTAAAATACTTGCAACTATAGGCCCTTCCTCGCTAAATAAAAAAGTTATAGAAAAAATGACAGACCAAGGGGTGAGCGTATTTAGAATTAATCTTTCGCATACTAAACTTGAAGATGTTGAAGAAGTTATAAAAAAAATACAATCATGGACTGAAGTACCTGTGTGTCTTGATAGTGAAGGTGCACAAATTCGCAATCAAGATATGATTAATGAGTCAGTTTATTTTCAAGAGGGTAGCACTATTAAGATACACCACGAATCTATCGTGGGAGACAGTGAAAAGATATCATTCACCCCTAATAATGTGGCGCAACAACTCCAGGTTGGCGATAAGATTAGAGTGGATTTTAATTCTGTTTGCTTTGTTATTACTGGTAAAGAGAAAGATTACTTAATAGCAACTGTTGAAAGGGGTGGATGTGTTGGGAGTAATAAAGCGGCTGATACTGATAGTGATGTTGTGCTAGATCCAGTGACTCCAAAAGACATAGAGGCATTTAAGATTGGCTTAAGGCTAGGTGTTAAAAATTTTTCCTTATCGTTTACAAATTCATCAGAAGATGTGAGTCAGGTGAGAGAATTGATTGGATATGATGTCAACCTCATTTCTAAGATCGAAAGCATTAATGGTGTATTAAATCTTGGAGAAATATTGCCAACTGTTGATCAAATCCTAATAGATAGAGGTGATTTATCTCGTGAAATAGATATTGAGAAGATCCCCTTTATCCAACGTATGATTATTTCTTATGCGAAATCTAAGGAAACCCCGGTTTTTGTTGCAACTAACTTATTAGAGTCTATGATTAAGGCCAACTCTCCAACTAGGGCTGAGGCTAATGATGTTGCGAGTACTTTATTAATGGGGGCGAGTGGCTTGGTACTCGCAGCTGAAACTGCAATTGGAGAGTACCCTGTTGATGCTGTTAATATGATTAATTTAATTATTAAACAATATAATAGATGGACCCCAGAATCATCGTTAAAAGATTTCATTTCATGAAAATAAGTAAAAATTTTAGCATTTTATGGCTTACAGGGATGTCAGGATCTGGAAAGTCCACCCTTGCGTTCTATATTAAAAAAATGTGTAAAGAAAATGGATACAAAGTAAAGATCATAGATGGTGATGATGTGCGCGACAAGGATGAAAAAAAATTAGGATTTGGTTATGAGGATGTGCTGAGGAATAATTTACGTATAGCGGAATTTTGTTTAGATTTAAAAAATAAAGGTGTTGAAATTGTTATTGTTCCTGTTATTAGTCCATATGAAAAGGTGCGTAAAAAGGTGAAAGATATGCTAAGTCCTTTTCTCCATTTAATCTATATTAAAGCAAATATTAACAGCTTAAAAGAAAGAGACACAAAAGGCTTGTATTTAGCAGCAGATCGTGGAGAAATAGATAATCTTATTGGTTATTCTGACATTAACCCGTATGATGAGCCATATGAGCCATCGATTATTATTGAGACAGATAATGATATATCGCTTGATAAATCAAAGAAGAAATTATTTGAGTATGTTAAAAATTGTGTGATTTATTCGAATCAATCTTTATGAACTTGATAAATGGTTGAAAATGGATGAGTTAGATCGCTGTGCTTATTATTATATTAGAATGGGCCAAGATGTAGAGAAGTTAAATAATAGACTTGAGATTAAGTATTCTGAATTAATTGATAATCCAAATCAGGCGGTAACTATAGGTTCTGATTTGGGAAAAAATGGTGCAGGAAGTGCTTCCCCAAGACTTGGAAAGTGGGCTGTTCTTTTTCGTAGATGCTACAGTAATAGGGATTGCAATATCGGTGATAATGTTATTTTTGGGACTAATGCATTTCTAAGAAATACTGATATTAAAAACAACACTATTGTTTTAGAGCGATGGTCTAAGAATAGATTGAGTAATAACACCTACCAAAACCATAAGTATTTTTTAGGTAAATATCTTTCTCTCAATAATATCTCCATAGATAATGAATCCAAACGTGAGAAAATGACCTGCAGAAAAGTTGTTGAATGTTTAAATGATTTCTTCATCCATTCAACTTCAAAGTGTAATTTTTTTGAAAAATTATTTGGAGGAAAATATGTTGTTTAGAAACAAACCTAAGTTAATTGTATTCGTTAGAAATAAGTTAATTACATTGGATACTGTGTTGCCTTTATTACTTGAAATGAAAGATAAACACAATATTTCTTCTGAAATTGTAGTGTTTGATAAATTAGCACATGATTCAATCGATAAAAATATTGTTTTAAGAGACGTTGTTAATTATATTGGATGTGAATTATTTATCACTAAAGGGATAAAAATAAAAATATTGAGGCGTATGTATATTTTACTATCATTAGTTAGGCTGACTGTTGGATGTATAAGAGGAAATAAAATTATTCATTTTGGACATTTAAATAGATGGCCTTTGAAATTTCTTGCATTATTGTTTAACAAGAACACGTATCAAATGCAGGGTAGTGCATATGGTTTTAATTATTCAGGGATTAATAGATCTATTAAAAAACTTAAAAAACCATCTCCTGTTGGGAAAAATATAATAATATGTGCAAAAGATATAAAACAGACATCATTTGATAATGTTGGTATTGAAAAAAATAAATATCGCTTTGTAGAAACTAGAACAAGAAGGTCTTGGGTTGAGTACATTAACTCAAAGTCAGAATATTATTTTAGTAACTACCATCCTGATGTTGATATAAGCAATGGGGCGATTGTATTTATTTTAGGAGCAATAGATGGGTATGAGCGCAAATATAAATTGTTTCATTCGACTATAGAAGCATTATCACATATCGCAGGACCTGTTCCTATTTTGTTAAAACCACATGCTTATACTGAAATGGACACTGTTAAGAAAGCTATAGCAGGCCTTAATTCATTCCATATAACGTACCTTCACCCATCAGTCCTTGCAACAAGGGCGCAAGTATTTTTAAGTAATAATTTTAGTAATACTCTTGCAGATGCGCATTCATATGGCGTCAAAACTATCGAATATGCCCACTATGACTCTGATGAATTAGAAATCACAGATGGAGGTTCTACAGACCCACAGTTCGTGGATTATTTTATCAATAACGATAATAATAGATTTATAGAAATCATGGGCGAAATTCTAGATCAAAAATATGTTAAATCTTCATTTAGAGGTCATCATAGGGATGATAATGGCCTTTTTAAATCTCTTCTGGATTAGACTCATTTATTTGTATTTTTTAAGTAGTAGTTTGTGATAAATATGACTGCCTCAATTAGCAAAACCCAGAAAAATCTTATAAATATGAAAACAATATATAAAAAATTATTTGTTATTGTTTTAGTAATGTTTATAGAGGTTAAGTCTTTAAGGAAAAAAATTATATATCCATGTGAGAGTGCATAAGACAAGAACTACTTCATTGCAAAATAAATTTTTAGAAAATAGTTATTTACTATTAAAAAGAAATGCTTTCGATATATCTACAACAGGAATCTTTAATAACATACCTTCTTTGAAATTATATGATAAATATTTGGTTAATTCTGCTAAAAATATTCTCCTTGAAAGAATAAATCAGTTTAAGCATATCGATACATTGGCAGGTTATTAAAATTCAGACTTAGTGGCTAATGTTGTTTGATGTTGCGTCAAGTTTGGGTATAGAAGTGTATTGTGTAGTGGTCCGTTAAACTTGGACACATTTCAAGCCACTTTTTCCAATTCAGCCATCTTTTGAGCGGGTGTTATATAACCAATCGCTGAATGAATCCTTTTG
>Ga0233435_1001826_pt1 | contig 19486 bp, 17 predicted proteins | sample SI_122_August201_3_FD_182735 | JGI IMG/M metagenome (GOLD analysis project Ga0233435, IMG submission 182735) | Seawater microbial communities from Saanich Inlet, British Columbia, Canada - SI_122_August2016_135_MG | ecosystem: Environmental > Aquatic > Marine > Inlet | place: Canada: British... | reverse complement strand
CCAGTTGAGCCTAGACGCTAAAAGAAGAATTAATCTTGATCCAGGTTATCTCGATTTTCACCGTGTAGTTTTGCTTTCCGGAAAAGAAGGTGCGCAAAAAATATATCTGCGTGACGGGATTTGGGCGGATCCTGTTTTGCTTAAAGACAAAGACGGTTATCGTGAATTATCCCGGACCTTTGCTGATTTAAAGGATGGACGTTACAATGATTTTTTTATGCAGGTTCGTGCAGATTTTAAAGCAGAAATAAAACTCAACAAAATGCTTCAACAAAGCTAAATCCTTTTAACCAGTAAAAAATCCGCAATAATGTTGGAGTTACACTGCTCCAGTGTACATTTCTCAAACTTTTCAATTTTGATGAACCAGCAAAAAGTCATAGAAACGTGTCATTGCTTACAAAACGAGAAATCTGTTTTATTTAAAGTCCTGCTGTTATTAAGATCTCTCTCTTCGTTCGAGATGACAAATAATTAGTTTAGGAATTATTACGAAGTCATCAGTTTTGATGGTCACGTAAAAAGTCATTATGACACCAATGTTTGTCATTCCCGTTTTCGCGGGAATGACAAACATTTACTAAGCCATCAGTTTTGACAAATTCGTTAACAGTTGTCATTATGCCTTTTTACGAGGTCATCAGTTTTGCATCAGCAAATTAATTATCAATGAATAATACCTCAGCAATTGTGGTAGTAGCCGGTCCAACTGCAAGTGGCAAGAGTGATTTGGCGCTGCGTCTGGCACAGGAATTTGACGGTGAATTAATCTGCTCCGATTCTATGCAGGTCTATCGTCAGTTTGATATCGGCACAGCGAAACCAACATTATCAGAACAAAAACTGGTTCCGCACCATCAACTGGATCTGATTGATCCGGACGGAAATTATTCGGCAGGAAAATACGAACGTGATACTTCCATAATTATTCAGCAAATTCAGCAGCGTGGGCACCTGCCGATTTTGGTCGGTGGTACAGGTTTGTATTACCGTGCGTTGATGTACGGAATCAGTAATATTCCGGAGATTCCAGAAAAAATTCGCAAGGAACTTATCAGCCTGCAGGAAGAACACGGCACCTCATATTGCTGGGAGCAGTTGCAAAAACATGATCCGCAAACTGCACAGCGGCTGCATCCAAACGACACTTCGAGGATTATGCGTAGTCTGGAAGTTGTACTGGCCACCGGAACCAGCATAGCCGATTTTCAGCAGCAGCAACCGTTTGCGGAAGCACGTTATCCTGTGCTTGCTGTTGCATATGAGTGGGAACGGAGCGTGCTCTATGAACGGATTAATCAACGTACCCATAAAATGCTGAAATCCGGCTGGATCGAAGAAGTCGAAATGCTGCTGGAATCATATCCACCTGAACTGAAAGCTCTACAGGCGATTGGTTATCGGGAAATTGTGGAACATCTTCAAGACAAACTGAATTGGGAGGCACTTGTTAAAAAAATTCAGCAACGTACCCGACAATATGCAAAAAGGCAAATGACATGGTTCCGAAGAGAAGCAAAAATCGAATGGCATCAACCCGACGATGAAGCTGCAATCTTGAACAAAATCAAATGCTTTTATTCCCGATAATTGCCGGACAATAAGCTATATATTTTAGCGAATCATCAGTATCATTTGGTGGAATAATCATCCGTTACGTCTTGGTAACTTAAACGATATTTTCGACGAATACCATGTTACAATTTTGTAACATGTGCGTCAGCTGATCTAACTTCCATTCTTCAAAAGAATCTGCCTTCCGCAAAAAATATGTTTATTTTTTGCAGACTTTTCCTCATTTTATTTTTGCTGTGAATATCCGGTTCTAGTATCATATAATAAAACCTACATGCGATATGATCATTTGTATTATCATGTCTTTACAAATAATATATGATAAATTTTTTGAAAATAATCCGCTAGTAGTACCTCCGTTTTATTAAGAAGAACTAACACATTCTCCAGTTTGAAACTTGGATTTATCTGCTCAGCATGAAGAGTCAGGGAATGCACGTTGCAGAAGTACGAACTTGATTGATATTTATAAGCTTCCAGTTAGGGAAATTATGCTCACAATACGGATTCCACATTTTATTTTGTTGACTATTATACTGTTCACCACAGCTGTTATCGGCAATTTTCTTGCTCTGCCACATGTTGCAGAGGCCGCAGGATTCATGGGCCATAAAAAGAAAAAGGGCTGTACAAAGTGCCATAAACAACAGTACAAGTCTTGGAAAAAGATGCGTCATGCCAAGGCTATGATAACTTTGATGCCCGGTAAGTTTGCCGAGGAAAAAATTAAAGCCAAACTAGATCCGGACAAGAATTACCTCAAAGATAAGAAATGCTTGAAGTGCCACACAACCGGACTAGATAAAGGCGGGTATTCTATCGGGAACAAGAAAAAGATGAAAAGTTTTTATGCCGTTGGTTGCGAGGCATGTCATGGGAAAGGGAAGAAATATCAGAAGGTAAAAAATAAATATGAACAAGATGACTTCCCCCGCGATGAAGTCATTAAGGCCGGGATGAAGTACGGACAAAAAGAGGTCTGCGAAAAATGTCATAATGACGATAGTCCTTTCAATGCCGCACTTGATCCTAAATATGCGTTTGATTACAAAAAGAAACTCAAGAAAGGAACGCATGAGCATTTCCTGCTGAAAAAACATCCTCCCCGCAAGGGAAGTGAATGGCTGTATGAAAAATGATAAAGCCCACCCCAGATTTATTTTCGCGTTGAAATTTCATGTTCGTTGACTTTTTGGGGGGGGTTAGAGGTGAACATGATTGATTAACAAATCATAAGGAGACGGAAAGATGGCTAAGAAAAAAAAGTATGCAATGGTGATTGACATCAACCGTTGCATCGGTTGTAAAGCCTGTATGACTTCATGCAAGGCTGAAAACGATGTGCCCTTAGGAGTTTTTCGGAATCATGTCCGTGAACTTGAAAAAGGGATTTATCCCAATATGAAGAAAATATTTCTTCCGGTTTTGTGCAATCATTGCGATAAACCAGCCTGTAAAGCGGCACTTCCTGAGGGATATGAAGATGCAATTACCAAACGTGATGACGGCATTGTTGTTTGGGATGAAGCGAAGTGCAAAGGGAAAGTGGCGGAGGCCGCAATTGAGGGCTGTCCCTACAGTAACGCCTTTATGCACCCGCAAAAGAATGTATTCCAAAAATGCGATTATTGTGTGCATCGTGTGGATGCCGGATTGCAACCAGCGTGTGTGTCGACCTGCATCGGAGGGGCTAGGATTTTTGGCGATGTCAATGACTCGACCAGCGATGTTTTTAAATATATGGCAACTCACTCAACTCATGTTCTGAAACCGGAAGAAGGCACAACACCAAACACTTATTATGTGGCTTTAGACCGCATAACCGCAGAACGTTTGGAAGGTTCACAACAATTGCCTCCCACGGATGCTACAGAAATTGCCGTCGAAAATTTCAGTGGCTAATCATTTTTTGCATTTAACTCAAAGGAGATACCATGCAACTTAAACGAAGAAAATTTATCCAACTGGGGAGTGCTGCAGGAGCAGCGTTGACCGTTGGGAGCCAATTTGGCATGAAGGCTAAGGCGGCGGCATTGATGGAGTTGAAGCAAACTGGTAGTGCTTCTCCCACCGGAAAGAAAAATCAGGAAATTCCATATACCTGTCTTACTTGTAATATCGAGGACGGCGGAATTGCCTATGTCGAAGACGGTAGAATCCGAAGACTGGAGGGCAATCCCAATCATCCTGGAAATCGTGGGAAACTCTGTGCAAAAGGTAACGCCGGACATTTACATGTCTATGACCCAACCCGAATTTTGAATCCGTTGAAACGGATCGGCCCCAGAGGTAGCGGTAAGTGGAAGCGCATTTCTTGGGACGAGGCCTTGAGCGAAGTCGCCGGGAAAATACAGGGGGCGATGGACATTGATCCAATGTCCATCATGTTTCAGTATGGACGCAACCGGACTCACGGTCTTGTTTATCGTTTTATGAACGCGCTGGGTTCCGGAACAGTTAATAATCACACATCCATTTGCGAGTGCAATAAAAAAGTTGCTATGGAACATGCGTGGGGACCGGACATCGAAACACCGGATTTTGCTCACACCAAATACATCCTCAATTTTGGAAGTAATTTAGCGGAAGCCGCTTATTTTCACAATCCCTACATTCAACGCTTGATTGACGGGAAAGTGGAGAACAAGGCCAAACTTGTTACTTTTGATCCACGCATGACCAACACGGGGGCAATCAGCGATGAATGGGTACCCTTGAAGCCCGCAACCGATGGTATTGTTGCCTTGGCGATGTGTAATGTAATTTTGCAGGAAGGACTGGCGGATACAGAATTTATCCGCAAATATACCAATGTTACGGCGCATCAGTTGGCCGAGCATCTCAAGCAATTCTCTCCGGAATTTGCCGAAAAGGAAAGTGGGGTATCTGCGGATACCATTCGCCGGATTGCTATTGAATTTGCAACCGCTGGCCCGGCCACGACCTACACCTATCGCGGTAGTTCCATGCACCAAAACGGGGTTTATACGGAGAAAGCCACGATGATGCTCAATGTTGTTACCGGAAATATTGAGAAACGCGGCGGCTTCAATTTGCCGCGCGGCTTAGGTTTTGGCGGCGGACCGGGACCGCATCCACCCAAGCCACCTCACAGTATTTTGAAGTATCCACCGGAATATCCGTTGGCCAGTCATCATGTTTCTCACCATGTTTCTCATTCCATTTTGGAAGGTAGGCAGAAGATCAATGTCTTTATGCTTTATTGTCATAATCCGCTCTACACTCAGCCGGACGGAGACACTTGGAAAGAACTTTTATCGAGTGAAAAGCACATCCCCTACTCTGTTTCTTTCAGCATTAATATGGACAGTTCCACAGAGTATGCCGACATCATCTTGCCGGATACAACCTTTTTGGAACGCTGGGATCCGGAATCAATGCCTTCTTCAGCTTTAGGCTGGGTCGGTTTGCGACAACCTGTTATTAAGCCTCTCGGCAATGCCAAAGCTTTCCGGGATACGATCTATGAACTAGCGCAAAAAATCGACCCCGACGGCAAACGTGGTGTCAAGAAGTATTTCAGCTACGGTTCAGCGGAAAGCTATGTCAAAAATCAGCTTGAAGCGACTCCAGGACTGAAAGCCGCAGGTGGATTTAAGCTCCTCAAAAAGTATGGAGTTTGGCCTTTTTATGATAAGAAAAAGGAGGATAACTTTAAATTTGGCGCACATGAGGAGGCGCTCAGTGAAAGTGATTTGGCCGGAACAACTTTGGAGGGACGTACTTTGATGAAAGGTGGCAAGTCTGTTGGTTTGATGGTGGATGGAAAAGCCGTTCGAGGTTTCGGCACTCCTTCACGCACTTTCCAAGTTAATGTTCCGGAGTGGGAGCATTACGGTTTTGAGCCGATGCCTCATTATGAACCGATTGAAGATCATAAACGGATGAAGTCTGATGAACTGTTGTTGAGTACATACAAACCAAATGTTCATACTCAATCCCGTACTCCAAATCTCAAGTGGTTGCAGGAACTTCACCATCGTAATCCGGCTTGGATCAATTCTGAAACCGCAAAGGCTCGCGGAATCGGAGACGATGAATTGATCCGAATAACAAGTCCAATCGGCTACATGGTCACAAAAGCGCGGGTTACAGAAGCCATTCATCCGCAAGTAGTGGCCATCGCCACTTCCAGCGGAATGACAAACAAAGCAACCGTTGGCAACTACGGTGGGACAAAGGATCCGGATATTGTGCAAAACACCTGGTGGGATGATACCGGTGTACATCCAAACCAAATAATTCCGGTCAGTACTGACCCCATCGGCGGAGGTATGGGCTGGTTTGACACGGTGATTACAGTTACCAAAGCCAAAGCTGGCGATAAATACGGAGACACGCATTCCGACCGGGGTGCAGCGCGGAAAGCCTTTGAAAAAGCACTTTCCAAAGCTACCAAAGTTCGAGATAGTGGAGACGCTCATAACACAACTGCTAAAACCAATGTTCGTGACGAAAGACATACGGAGGTTGGAGGTGTTTTTGGCACAACAGCAAAACTGCGTGATTTTGAAGATCCGCACAATACCACCGCCTGACGAATGGGCTAAGTATTGTGTTTTTAATAGGCCGGGTTGGCGCAATCCAGCCCGGCTTTTGTTTGTTTTTCTAAATGAAAATTCTCATGTCAGAATCCACACAACCCAATCAGACCGAATTGGCCGAAGAAGCAGACAGTCGCGCCGATATTCACGAGTTTCTTTCGCGGGTTTATCTGGAAGAACCGGACTCTGGTTTAGTCCAGGCACTGAAATCGACTGAAGTTTCAGAAGTATTTTTGGATTTGGGCATAAATTTTCCAGAAGCTTTGGCGGAAGAAAACCAAAACGAACTTCTGGAACAATTAGCTCATGCCTATTGCGACACTTTTGTAACAGGCGAAGAACCAGTTTTTTCTCCACATGAATCGGTTTGGGAGTCCGGTTGTTTGGAAGGCAAAGCAACTTTGCTGGTTGAAAAATTTTACACCAAATGCTCTTTGGGGCTTCCTAAGAACAGCTCGGAGTTTCCGGATCATTTGGGGGTCGAGTTTGACTTAATGGGAAAACTGGCCCGCAAAGAAGCAGAGTACCGGCTCAAGCAGCAAATAGAACAAGCAGCAAATTATCATGAGTTTCAGCGTTCTTTTCTCAAAAATCATCTTTTGGGCTGGGGCCCTGAATTTTCAACAAAAGTCGGACGCTGGGCCTCCCATCCTTTTTATCGGCAAATTGGCAAATTGACGGCAGAATTTCTCAAAATGGAAGCCGAAGAATTTGAATTGGATATGGAATTTTCTACAAACTAATCCGGGGATTTTTCAGACAAATTTTGTGAAATATCTAAAATTATACATTTTTTTAATCATCCTGCTGGGGGGAGGAGCGGGGTCCTGGTTTTGGAACACAAGTCATGCCGTTCCGCAGGAGAGTCGTTTGTCTGCTGAAGTTGCCATTAAAAAAACCAGCGGTAAAAATAAAGACCGTTACATGTTGATTGATGTGCGTGAGTCTTGGGAAAACCAAGCTGTCCGTATTCCCGGGAGCAAACACATTCCGCTGCAGGAGATTGCCGACAATATTAAAAATATCGATAAAAAACAAAAACTTATTCTATACTGCACCGTCGGTGTGCGCTCGGATAAGGCGTATCGTGTTTTTAGAAAATTGGGGTTTGAGGAAGTTTATGTATTAAACGGAGGGATTGATGCGTGGATGGAAGAGCGTGGGCCGCTGGAAACCCCAAGCATTCCGCAATGGATTGAAGGAAAAGGATGTGAAAGCTGATTCGGGAAAGGTTGATCTCAAACTAGCTGACAATTCTGCCCTTTTGGGTGAATTGAAGATTTTCGGTGAGAGATGTAGGAATCAGTCTGTACAAAATTTAGGCTGTACAGAATGTTCGGATGCGTGTCCGGTAAATGCTGTTCAACTGAACAAAGAACCGGAACTTGACCGGTTGAAATGCTGTGCCTGCGGATTGTGTGTTGCAGCCTGCGAAAGTTCTGTCTTTGTTTTCCCCAAACTATTCAACAGATTATTTTTCAAAACGCTTTCCGGAACAGACACAGAAGAAACGGAAATACAGAGTGAGCCGCACAGTAAGCCTGACGGTGCAGTCTTGACTTGCGGTGGAATTCCACAAGATTCATCGCCTTCCTTGTTGTCGCACGCACCGGTTTGTTTGGCTGTTTTGGATGAAGTTCATTTAATCAGGCTGGTGGAAAAGTATGGCAATCTTACTTTGGATTGCAGCCACTGCCGCGATTGTAATTTTGAGAAAGGGCTGAGTTTCATCCGGAAGCGTGTTGCAGAATCCGGAGCTTGGTTGGGAAGTCTCGGTATCTCAGGGCAACTCAGTATCATGACTGAACCCGATTCCTTTGCAGAGGAAGAAAATAAAATAATTCCTCTGATACGAGAGGCTTCCCGCTCACGACGCGACCTTTTCCGGCGTGCCGGTAATCGTGGAGTGCTGGAAGTGGCAAGGCAATTTTCGGATGCAGAAGACAATCCCCAAATGAAAACTCCTGCTCCGGAAAGAAGAAACGCACTTAAATCCTTATATTTGACACACGGAGAAGCGTTGTTGCCTCCTGAATTTCCGGAAAATTTGCCGCTTCATTTTGTTTCAGCAAAAGAAACCTGTCAGCTTTGCACAGAATGCACGGTGCGCTGTCCCGGAAAAGCCTTGCTCAAAATGGAAAACAGAGTTGAGGCGAAACTGTTTTTTGAACCGTTAAATTGTTTGGGATGCACTGATTGCGAACAGTTTTGTCCACATGATTCGCTTGAAATTCGTGCTTTGACAAAAAATGATTTTCCCTTAAAGGAAAGAGTGCTTTTCAGTCGCGGAAAAACCAAATGTGATTCTTGCGAAAAACCTTTTTTACCTCAAAACGAATCTTTGACATGTCCAGCTTGTTTGCAATATAAGACGTTAGATGACGACATGTTTAACATTTTGGGCTGGTAGTGAACAACTAAACTGAATAGCAAAACTCAAAAATGAACATCAAAAGAATCACTACGCACCAGACGTTTCGGTTTTACAGCTTTGGTTTTTTAGTTCTTTTCTTTTTTTTCTCGGAGTCAAACCTGTCAATGGGGCAAGAACCGGAACGTCCTGTGCGGAATGAGGTAGTTGTCGAAAATGAAATAGAAGATGAAGATGATAGCGATGGCGAAGAAGAGGAAGAAGAAGAAGAGGAGGGCGATGAGGACGATGATGATGAAGATGAGGACGATGATGAAGCAATGCCTTGGAATGATGAAGATGAAGAAGAAATCAAGGTTTTTAAGTTTCCACAATCAGCAGAATTATTGCCAAATTTTCCTGTTTTTAGAGTCAAGTATGCAGGCTTTCCAGAATTCAAAATCAAGGGCCGATTGCGAAGTTCGGAGTACTTTCTTTGCAGTGAGTGCCACGACGGCGTTGAGCTAAAACCGAGACCGATCATTCGGGAATTGCGTAAAGAACACACCAACATTAACTTGGAGCACATCAAACAAGAACACGGCACAGAAAAGTTTTGGTGTACCATCTGCCACGATACAAGCCGACCCGATTATTTGGTCGGTTTAAAAAAACAGTCGATTCATTTTGATCAATCCTTTTTACTCTGTGGTCAGTGTCATTCGCAAAATCAGAAGGATTGGTTGTTCGGTGCACACGGCAAACGCACCGAAAACTGGAACGGTGAACGCACGATTTTGCTTTGTACAGAATGCCATAGCCCTCATACACCTGCCCTTGAACCTGCTCCGCCCAACCCGCCACCACCGGCACGCCAAGGGCAAATTTTAGTCAAATCTGTTCATCCGGAAGGGCCTCGAAAAACTTGGGATAAATTTATTTATTCAAAACAACATTGATCTTATGAGCGAAAAAAACAATCCCGTCAAAACAGTTGAGGCTCCGGAAAACTCCGATGTTTCCCGGAGAGAACTTTTTAAGAAAACCGCCATCGCCGGAACTATTGCCGCCGCCGGAGCGGCCTCGACTACGATTGCCGCAAGTAATGCTGAGCCTGGTGGTTTTTCTGACGCCTTGGATGAGTTTTTTCAAAAACATTACCAAGAGATGAGCAAAAAGGAAATGAAAAAAACACTCGCCCGTCTCGAACGCAAAGCCAAAGTAAAACACGGCAAGCAAATTCAAATCAGCAACACTCCTCCGATTGAGGGAGTTTTGTTCGGTTATGCTTTGAATATTTCCAAATGCAAGGGCTATCGAAAATGCGTTGATGCCTGCGTTGAAGAGAACAATCAAAATCGCGATACAAAGATTCAATACATTCGCGTATTGGAACTGGAAAATGAATCGATGAATTTTGAGGAAGCCGACCATTATTACAACCACGAAACTGTTCCTCATACCGGAAAAAAGTATTTTCCGATTCAGTGCCAACAATGTGAAAATCCGCCTTGTGTAACCGCTTGTCCGGTCGAGGCGACTTGGAAAGAAGCGGACGGTATCACCGTAATTGATTACAACTGGTGTATCGGGTGTCGCTATTGTGCAGCGGCTTGTCCTTATTGGGCGAGGAAATTTAATTGGAGCGAACCGAGTATTCCGGAAGAAGAAATCAATCCCGAAACTCATTATCTGAGCAACCGTCCACGAATGCGCGGCGTGATGGAAAAATGCACCTTCTGCCTCCAAAGAACACGCAAAGGGAAATTGCCCGCTTGCTTGGAAGCGTGTCCGACAGGCGCCAGAGTTTTTGGAAACATTTTAGATCCAAAAAGTGAAATCCGCTATGTTTTGGAAAATAAAAAGGTTTTCCGCTTAAAAGAGGAACTTAAAACAGAACCGAAATTTTGGTATTACAGCGACTAACTTGAACATCCAAATCACAGGAAAAAATCATGGAATTCATTCGCTTTTGCGTTGACGGAGTCAAGGAAATTTTTAGGGGAGGAAAACTTTATTGGAGTTGGATGGGTCTTTTGACGGTTGTGGCCTTGATTGGTGCTTCTGCTTATTTGCAACAATTTCAGCAGGGCTTGGTTGTAACGGGAATGAGTGATCAAGTTTCTTGGGGGATTTATATTGCCAGTTTCACCTCTTTGGTAGGGATTGCCGCCGCTGCAATTATGTTGATTATTCCGGCTTATATTTTTCACGATATGGACATCAAAGAAATTGTCATTCCTGCCGAAGGCTTGGCGATTGCGGCTTGCGTTATGAGCATGATGTTTGTGCTGATAGATTTAGGTCGTCCGGATCGAATGTGGCATCTGCTTCCTTTTATCGGACGTTTTAACTTTCCAAAATCAATGCTTGCTTGGGATGTATTAGTGCTGAATGTTTATTTATTTCTGACCGTGATTATTTCGGTCTATCTCCTATTTTCCAAATACAAAGGAAAAGAGCCTAAATTTTCAATTTATTTCCCGTTAGTTATACTTTCAATTATCTCAGCACTTTCCATTCACACCGTAACCGCCTTTTTGTTTTCTTCCAATGTTGCACGCTCGTTTTGGCACACGGGACTTTTGGCTCCGCGTTTTATTGCGTCGGCATTTTCCGCAGGCCCCGCCTTTTTCTTGTTGACTGTGCTTGTGATGCGCTACACAAAAGTTTTCCCGGTTAAAGATATCGCGATAAAACGCTTGACCATGATTATCACAATTGCATTAGAAATCAATCTCTTTTTATTGTTAGCGGAGGTCTTCACAGAGTTTTATCATCAAACCGAACATAGTGCTTCTGCGGCTTACCTCTTTTTCGGATTGGGCGGTAAAACTGCTTTGGTTCCTTGGATTTGGTCGTCAGTTTTTTTGAATATCAGTGCTTTAGTTATCTTCGTTTTGCCGCTAAAAAAGAATACGATTTTCCTGACACTAGCTTGTCTTTTTCTGGTGGTGGGCGTTTGGATTGAGAAGGGCATGGGATTAGTCGTGCCGGGATTCATACCAACACCGTTGGGAGAAGTTTATGAATATTCTCCAACTTTTATTGAGGCTCAAATTTCTATGGGAGTTTGGGCTATCGGCCTGATGCTTTACACAATTTTGGCCAAAATCTCGATTGCTGTCAATTTGGAACGGATACGTTTAGACTGAATAAAATTTTTCTTCATTCCGCCCACAAATTAGAAAGAGGAAGAGAAATTGTATCGAAAGGCGGAACAGAAATTTCATCGCTTCCTCCGCAACTTCTCCACAAAGTCCAGCGTCTATTCTCCAACAGATTGACATAAACTTAATCCTGTGGACAAAACAAGTCCGATGGAGTAAAATCACAGCAAGTCGCCGAACCGCACAATTCCTTCAATTTCAAACTCACAAACATCAACATTCAAATGGCGAAAGTCGTTGTTAAAAACAAGAAATGTTGCCGTTTCAGTATTTTGGTTTTTTTACTGTTTCTAAATCTAGTTTTTTCCGGACAACTTTTAGGGGGGGAATCAGCAGTGCGCTTCGGATTGACTCCTGTCATTTTGGATAATCAGAGAGATTTTCTGGAGCGTTGGCAAAAATTTTTGGAGAAACATTTAGAGCGTCCCGTCATTTTTTTTCAACGGCGTACCTACGGCGAAATTACGGAAATGTTACTTCAAGAACAATTGGATATTGCTTGGGTTTGCGGTCGTCCTTATGTGCAACATCAACAAAAATTGCAACTGCTGGCTGTACCGCTTTATCGAGGAAAGCCACTCTACCAATCATATTTGATTGCTTTAAGCGACAACACTGGCATTGATTCAATCTTAGACTTGAAAGGGAAGGTGTTCGCCTATTCTGATCCGGACTCCAACTCTGGTCATTTGGTCCCCAATGTCATGTTGCGTAGAGAAGGCAAAGATCCAAAAACATTTTTTGCAAAAACTTTTTTTACTTGGTCGCATCGGGATGTTGTTTCAGCGGTTGCTTCCGGATTGGCGCAAGGCGGCGCGGTGGATGGCTATGTTTGGGAAACACTCAATCTTGTACATCCTGAATTGACCCAACGTACCCGGATATTGAACCGTTCTCAAGAATTCGGCTTTCCGCCGTTGGTTGCTCGCCCTTCTCTACCAAAAAATGAATTGTTACTTATACAGTCCGCATTGCTTCAAATGAACAAAGACCCAAACGGAATTCAACTTCTGCAAAAATTAAATCTGGACGGGTTTGTTGAGGGTGATGACGCTTTATTTGACGGCATCCGCGAATCTTTGCTTTTTGTAACGGGCTACTGAAACGATGTTCCGGAATGTTTCCTACCACTACAAAATCCCACTGAGTTTCAGTGTTGTCATAATACTGACTGGAATGATTGTTACCACAGCGTTGGTTTGGCAGACGTATGAAAATTTACGTCGCGATATCTTCCGGAACGCTGTTGAAGTGGGAGCCGCTTTGTCTGGAACCTTGCAATTATCCTTAAAACATGATGACGTCTGGAGAGCTTATCGCTTGTTGGCGGACACCGGACAGGCAGCCGATAGAGACGGCGGATTACTCCTGGTAGTGCTCGACGAAGAATACAAAGTTTTTGCCTCCAACCAACCTCGACAATTTCCCGTATTGGCTTCTTTGGAAAATCTCAATCCGGAGTTTGCCAGTTTGAATAAATCGCTATTGCAAAACAATAATAATGAAGCCCGTCCGATTGTACAAGGTGCAACTTTGTGGATGTACGTGGTGCACCCAATCCACGAATACGGGGCAAGGTTGGGTGTGTTATTGATAGGCTACGCCCATTCGCAATTTTTACCGAGATATTATGAAATTGTTTGGAATGTCAGCATCTCGTCTTTGGGAGTGATGTTAATTTTGTTGCCTTTGGGATGGTATTTGGGCAAAAATATGGCCGAACCTTTGGTGGAACTTTCAAATTGTATGGCTATGGTCGGTCAAATTCCGCCGGATGAAATTGAATACAATTTGAAAGATGCCGATGATGAAATTGGTTTATTGAGTACACGTTTTAGGGAAATGCTGGAAGATTTGCGGATCAAACAGCAATTCGAGCGACAAGTATTGGTTTCCGAACGTTTAGCGGCAATCGGTCGAATGTCGGCGGGTGTTGCTCACGAAATTAATAATCCTCTTGGCGGAATGCTCAATGCTATCAATACTTTCAAGCAACACCGTCATGAAGAAGGAGTGCCGGAAAAAACCTTATATTTGCTGGAACGCGGATTAGGGCAAATTCAAGAAACCGTTTCGGCTTTACTGGTGGAGAGTATTCCGGAAAGTCATCCATTGAGTTTTCAAGATGTTGAGGATATCCGTACTTTACTTCATGCAGACATTAATAAAAAGAACATCAACTTAGTTTGGGAAAATAATTTAGCAACACCGGTCTCACTACCTTCGACTCAAATTCGGCAAATTTTAATGAATCTTTGTCTAAATGCACTTCAAGCTGCACCGCAAGAGAGTACTGTTTTCTGCAAAGTTTGTGCTGTAGAAGATGAAAATTTATTGATTACTGTGCGCAATGAAGGAGGAAACTTGGACGATGAATCCATGGAATTGCTGTTTGAACCTTTTGCCCACAATAATACTGGAGGAATCGGTTTGGGGTTATGGGTTACTTACCAAATCGTCCGTCAACTCGGAGGAGAAATTGTTGTTAATAATCAAGATGGAACAGTCTCATTCTCGGTAGGCATTTCTCTGAATAATCCCTAATTCGTAATAATTATGGTGCATATTTGTTTGGTTGAAGACGACCCCATCATGGGGGAATCGCTGGCGCATCGTTTCACACTTGAACGATTAACCTGTCATTGGTTTCAAGATGCGCGTAGTGCTTTGGATGCAGTTAAAAAAGAACATTACTCCGTGCTGATCAGCGATATTCGTCTTCCAGATATGGATGGTGAAAGCATGTTCAAATCACTCATTGAATGCGGTGAACCGCCACCGCCAACTTTGTTCATTACCGGCTATGGTGGTATTGATCAAGCGGTACGCCTACTAAAACTGGGAGCACAGGATTACATCACCAAACCCTTTGATCTGGATTTACTTTTGAGTAAATTACGGAGTTTGTGTCCAGGATTATTTCCAGAAAAAGATGAACCGCCGCTTGAATTAATGTTAGGTATTTCCGAGCCCTTGCAAAAAATCCAAAGGATGTTGAGCAATTTAGGAAAGCATGATGTCAGTATTTTGTTCACCGGTGAATCCGGAGTCGGCAAAGAATATGCGGCCCGTTATTTACACGACTGTTCTGGAGACAAAGGTAACCAACCTTTTATAGCCACCAACTGCGCCGCCATTCCGGAAAGTCTGTTGGAAACCGAACTGTTCGGACACGAAAAAGGGGCATTTACCGGTGCCATTCACACGCGGCGAGGTGTTTTTGAACAAGCCAATAACGGAACTCTTTTTTTAGATGAAATCGGCGATATGCCATTGTCCATGCAAGTTAAACTGTTGCGCGCCATTCAAGAGCGTTCTATCAGCAGAATCGGCGGTGAAAAAATGATCCCAGTCAATTTGCGTCTTATCAGTGCGACAAATCACGACCCAGTGGCTTTAGTGGAAAACGGAAAATTTCGCGAAGATTTGTTTTATCGCATCAATGTCATTCATATCCATATCCCTCCCCTGCGGGAACGCCAAGAGGACATTCTTTGGTTTGCAAGTAAGTTTATGGAACTCTGCGCACGCGAACAGGGTGAAAGGCGGGTATTGAATCATAGTGGAGAACAGTATTTGTTTGATCAACCTTGGAAAGGTAACCTTCGGGAATTGAAGCATTGCATTCAACGCGCTTGTATCCTTTCTGGACAAGAAACCATAGGAGCCTCGGAATTGGATGTGTACGGCGTTGAGCTTACCTCCACTAAAGAACAAGCGGTTGCTGATTTGAAAAGCTATTTGGAAGTTTGCGAACAACGGCGCATCCTACAAATGTTGGAGAAAAATAAATGGCGCATCGGCGACACTGCTTCCACTCTGGGAATCAGTCGTAAGAGTTTATGGGAAAAAATGAAAAAATTTGACATTTCTAACCGCGGTCACTGAAATTTTTCTAATTGATTATCTCATTCACATTAAAATTTTCATTTTGAATCCAAAATTACGAATTCAAATTATAATTTACCTTGAAAAATAGGTGCTTTATAGGAGAAAATAAGGGTGATAATTTCGCCTTCGAATTCACAAAAACGCAAAAGGAGACTTCGTGAGACAATATTCAGTTGATCATCAAAATTACCACATCTTCAAAACTGAGACTGGCGAAAAAAACCAGTATGTTCATTTTCAATGGGGTAAATTTGATTTCCGCATGACCTTTAACACTGGCAGCAAAGATGCTGTGCTGGAAAATCCAAAAAAGGCTTTTTCAGCAGAAAATGGCAAACAATATCTGGCAGGACTTTTTGAAGTACTTTACCAGAGTGAGTGGTTTGAATTTGTCAAACCCACTGCCCACGGCATGCAGTTGGAGGAAACATTGTGGTCAAGAAATGGTCAGGATTATTATGTGGAGTTTCCGAAAGATATCCGGAGTGTCGCCCAGCTAATCTGCGCCGAAGAACTTGGAATGTCTCCTTTGGCAGCTATTTCTGCATAAAACATTATACTATCCAACTAACTGAAAACAGGTTGTTTCAGGTTTAAATAATTAGCATATTTCATAACCATTTATAGTACAACCGATGACGAAAGAGCATTCCCAAAACGCGGAGACTGCAAAGAAAGTCCACATTCAGACTTTCGGTTGTCAAATGAATGAATATGACACAGATAAAATGCTGGAAGTGCTGAGGCATGAAAATTACAGCCAGACCAACTGCCAGGACGAGGCGGATTTAATTATTCTTAATACCTGCTCTATTCGTGAGAAAGCTGAAAACAAAGTCTATAGTGAGTTGGGACGATTAAGGGAACTCAAGTTGGCAAATCCGGATTTAAAAATAGGCGTCGGCGGATGCGTTGCACAGCAGGAAGGAAAAGCCATTTTACGACGGGCAAAGAATGTCGATTTTGTCTTTGGAACAGACAATTTGTTTGAACTTCCGGAGATGTTGAGCAAGGTCGCTGAAGGACAAAAGATTTCGCGGACTGAACGTCATGCACGCCAAAAAGTACGCAACTTTATTCCGGATTATACATTTCAGCAAGCTAAAAATTTCGGCGTTAAAGCACAAATAGCAATCACGAAGGGCTGCAATAATCACTGCTCTTTTTGTGTCGTACCATTTACGCGGGGAGTGGAAGTCAGCCGTGAACCGGAGCACATTATCGCAGAAGCTCAGCGGCTAGTTGCTGCAGGAACAAGGGAAATATGTCTGTTGGGACAAAATGTGAATTCATACAAAGCCAACGGCACCGATTTTGTGGAACTTTTACGGCGTCTTGACGAACTTGAGAAGCTGGAACGTCTGCGTTTTATTTCACCTCATCCAAAAGATTTTCATGCAGAATTGGCTGATGCCTTCGTAACTTTGCCTTCACTTTGTGAGCAAATGCACTTACCGCTGCAGTCCGGATCTGACAGAATTCTGCGCAGAATGAGACGCTGGTACACGATGGAAACTTTTTATGAAAAAGTCGCCCTGCTGCGTGATCGTCTTCCGCGGGCCACACTCTCAACAGATCTGATCGTAGGTTTTCCCGGTGAAACTGAGGAAGAGTTCGAAATGACCATGGAGGCAGTCCGTAATGTGCGTTTCGATTTGATTTACTCCTTTAAATACTCTGCGCGTCCAGGAACACGTGCGGCCGAATATCCTGAACACTTAGCAGAAAAAGTTAAATCAGAGCGGCTGAAGAGACTGCTTGAAACACAGGAAAAAATCGTTCGCGAAAAAAATGAAGCCTTGACAGGTTCGCTTCAGGAAGTGTTGATTGAAGGAAAACATCACCGTAAAGAAAACACCGCAACCGGACGTACACGCGGCTACCACTCAGTGTCTATTAAAGACTGCAGAACAAAAGCAGGCGAACTTTTAGCGGTACGTATCACAGGCGCAAATCCAAATTCCCTGATTGGAGAAGCACTTTCCACAAGCCCTGTTTCAGGATAATCTCCTTAAATACCTGCCGAATTTTTCATGATAAGCTTAAAGAAGGGTAAGCGTTCTTAGTCCTTTTCGCTTTGAACGCGTGTCTGTGGATTTGGCGCAATACGTGGTGAGGGCTTACGACCGCACAAATCATGATCGGTGTAATTTATCACACGGCGTAAAGGTGGTTTTTCGGAAAGTTGAATGCAGCTGTCCCCACTATTTTGCCAAACAGTTTCGGTACAACTGGCGAAGACTAAGGAAGTTATCGTTAAAATAATTGCCTGAAATAAAATTCCGCGTGCTGAATATTTCTTTTTAAAGCATGAAATATTTTTTTGATTTTGCATAGGATGAGGTTTCGCCTGTTGAGGCATCTTGTGATTTTGCTACGCTTAAGTCAGACTTTTTTCTAAAATTTAATTCTAACAGTAATTATCCGTTTTGAATAGCTTTGGGTTTTATCTAGCAGAGCAATCCGGATGCCACGTTTTTTTAACCTGCTAATTGTGAGTAGTTGTGAACCGTGTAGGAGTAGGTCTTTCAAAAGAAACTGATCCGGATCTTGCGATCGCAGAAGTAATAAATTCCGCGGTCACAGAGGCAGAGCTTCCGGAAGTGAATTGGGTGCTGATTTTTTTTACAGAAGAGCATTTTATTCATGCAGGACGTTTACACGAACTGATCCTGGAAAAAACACAATGTGAATGCATCACCGGCTGCAGCGGAATGGGAGTGATTTCAACTGAGGAAGAAATCACAAACGGTCCTGGATTGGTATTAATGGCGGGTTATACTCCGGGAATACGTCCACTCGCATTAGCAAAATATCAGGAACTCGAGTACAGCGCTGGAGTTACTCAACAATTGAGTGAAGCTCTCAATGACTTAGCTGAGGAGCAGCCGCTCTTTTTCTTCTTTCCGGATGTTTTTCAGCATCAGCCTCACAACTTCATCAACATGTTTAATTTCCTCGACAACAAAACTGCAGTTTTTGGGGCAGGCTCCTGTAATGATGGGAGTCAAGAAACTTCGATTCAATTTGGCCCTGATATTGTCACTCTCAATGGTGCAGCAGGTCTGGCTTTTGAAGGAGTTCCGGAGTTTCATGCAGGCGTAACTCAGTCTTGTGCAACCCTCGGTGAACCCATGTTTGTCACAGAAGTGAAAGACGATCTCATTCTTTCTCTTGATGGAATTCCGGCTTTGGAAGTCTTTACTGAAATTGCAAAAGAGTTGGATTTTAAGGATATGGAGGAAGCAACTCAGCAATTACTGCTTAGTTTTCCACTTGATCCGGAACAACCTGTTTTCAACGGAGAAGGCGCTCTGGCACGTCATGTTACCGGAATTGATATGGCCACACAGGGCATCACTACAGCAGAAATTGTACATCAGGGCGGGGTTCTTTCTTTTGCCTATCGTAGTCCTAAAAGCGCAGAAGATGATTTAAGGGAAATGCTCCTGCGTTTAAAAAATCAAAACTCCGGCAGTCCGACTTTTGGAATGTATTTCAACTGTGCCTCCCGTGGTGAAGCGCTTTATGGACGGCCAAATGTGGATACGCAGTTAATTCGGGAAACACTTGGAGATTTTCCGCTGATAGGTTTTTTTGGTGCATACGAATTGGCGCAGATGCCGCAGGGAGTGCAATTATATACTTACACCGGTGTACTCGTTTTGGTTTATCTCTAAATTTTTTTGACTGAAACACCCTGAATCCAGCTATAATCATAAAGATTCCAGCCATGGCAGACACACAATCCTGCTGGATACTGGAGACAAAACATGTTTAATTTATTATAAGGTGTATTTTGAAAAAACCGTCAATTTTCTCAGCAGTTTTTTATAGTGGAAATGCTGTTACTTTTCTGCGTTATTTTTTGGGGATTACGTTTTTGCTTTTCTTGTCCGGCTGCGGTTATGTAATTGAAGGTAGTAATCCGGTCT